>BNJU01001303.1_pt1 | contig 46074 bp, 54 predicted proteins | sample 8539281 | NCBI WGS metagenome assembly BNJU01 (sample SAMD00202456, study PRJDB9452) | human saliva metagenome | isolation source: human saliva | place: Japan
GGAGTTAATGAATTTTATAATAACTGGGACGGAACTTATAAAGGAAAAGGAGACAAATCTAAAAAAAGTATCCTTATGAAGGAATTTTTTTGAAAAGGGATTCAAATGAGTTTAACAGATACATATCTCCAGAAAGTTTATTTTATGGATATTTACCCAAATTAACAAATTCTAAATATGCTTCAACAAATTTGAGAACTGGTATAATATCAGAATATGGGATAGCAAGTTATAAAGATGCAAAAGAACCAATTGTTACTGTTGAACTTACAGCTGGGATAAAACCGAAGGCAATAAGCAGGGCTCCTTTAAGTTTACAGCCGAAAGTAGTAAATACACCAGAGTTTCCAGAAGTAGTTAGATTTTCGGCAATAAATCCAAATATAAATATTCCAAGTAATCCATCTTTACCATCAGCACCTGTCTTTCAATTGTTTTTAGGTCCAGATTCTAATGTGGGAACGTCACCTCTCGTTGGAGGAACAACTTTTGTTAATCGACTTACAGATACTAATTTTTTAGCAACTGATAATAGGAGTAAACAGAATATTAGAACACAGTTGCGTTATACATTAGACAGTAATTATACAGGACAACTAGGTTTTCCAACATCATTGATAACAGTGGCATTCAAATTATGGATGGATGATGGTGGTGCATTTGGAATGTACGAAGTTGAAAGTGATTCAAATGGAAAAACAAAAAGGGGCACTTGGCATGGAGGCGGTGGAGCGCCACCTTATGAATACAATGCTAATAATTATATAAATCCATTTAATAATTTGCCCAACAAAATTTATTTTAATTCTTATAATTTTTCTTATAATGGAGGAAATAATGAGTATAGTGGTCCAATAGGAGATTCGACAGTAGGTGGAAATACACAAAATTATAATAATCAACGTTTTTTAGTAGGAGGTTCACGATTTATTGAGATTGATAATAAAGGAAAAGCTTCTATAGATGGTTGTGTAGATAATTGCCCTGCTGTTGCTAATGTTACTTTGCCAGCAAATAAGACCCTTTATTTAAGCGGACCTTTAACTTTAGGAATGGTTTCTCAAGAAAATGGAGTAATATTCAGAAATAATGGAAAAATTACGGATGAAGGAGAAAATCAGGAACAATTTGCAATAGATACTCCAGATAATTTAGTACTTAATGTTCCTTCTCCTACTCCAGCAACAGGAACATTGACAATAAAGAAAAGTGAAGAGGGGTATTTAGGATACAAAGTTGGAATAGCACAGGTTTCAGAAAATTCAACACAAAACAATACAGTAATAAGAAAAATTCAACCAATGTATAATAATGGAATTATTGATTTTAAAGGACCAAATTCAATAGGTATGTATGTTTATTTGTATAGGACTAATGGAACAAGTACTGGGCAAGGAAGAAATGCGGCTCCCAATAGGAACTTTTGCTCAACTACATAATAATGGAACAATATCGCTATCTGGAAAAGAAAGTTATGGAATGAAAGTTGCAGCTTATTCTTCAAATCAAGCCTTAATGATAAATGAAGCTAGCGGAACTATTTTATTAACAACAAATGGGAAAGATAAGGCTAATAATTCTGTAGGTATGGCAATTATGAAAGATGACACAATAAATGATACTGGAAAAGCAACTTTCCCTATTGATAGAACAATCAATAAAGGAATAATCGCTCTTAATGGTGTAGAGAATTCTGTTGGAACTTATGTAAATATTGCAAGTAATATTATTAATGATACAGATGGAAAAATTAAAATAGATTCCGAAATAGCCAAAGTAACATCAGGAAATCAAGTGGTAAATATTGGTATGCGTTCTGATATGGATGCAGCTACTCAAGCGGCTTCAACAGCAAAAGTTGATAATAGAGGAATAATAGAATTAAATGGGTCTTACGGAATTGGTATGCTTACTGATGGATCAAAACTTGTTAATAGTGGTTCTATAATTACAAAAGCAAATGGTAATGAAAAACATGGTATTGGTATCGTTGGAATTAATCAAGCAGTTATTGAAAATAGAGGTATTATACAAATAAAAGGTTCAGGAGATACAGAGAATATAGGTGTATTCTTAAGTGATCGTTCAACAGGAAGTACAGGAACTGTTGGAAGTACGACACCATTAGTGGAAGTAACAGGAAATAAATCAACAGGAGTTCTTATAACAAATAAAAGTAACCACACAATGGCTGGAAATATAAAGTTTCTGGAGACAATGTTACAGGTGCAGTTGCAAATGATAAATCAACTATAACTCTAAATGGAACAGGAACAATAACAGTTGACAATAATGGAAATGTTTCTAATCCAATAAACGGAAAAGGTTCTTACGGTATTATTGTAAATGATGCAGATTCTAAATTTAATGGAACAAATACAACTGTAAATGCAAAAATTACAACTGATAAATCTATAGGACTTTATTCAAAAGGGGAACTAACTGTAGGAAGTGCCAATGTAACTGCAACAGATGGGGCAATAAACTTTTTGGCTTCTGAAGGTGGAGATATAAAAATAAACGGAGGAAACAGTATCACTGGACAAAAGTCATTGCTATTCTATACTTCTGACAATGGTGCAAATAAAGGAACGATTACATTCGTAGGTCCAACAACAGCAACAATAAAAGGCGGTACAACACCAAGCGCAAGAGGTACGGCATTTTATTACAATTCAACAGGTTCAGGTTATGGAATATTTGATGCAGCTGGTATAAAAAATTATTTTGATAACACATTTGGAACAGGAGGTTCAGGTAGCAGTACATTAAATCATCTAACATTAAATATGGAAGAAGGTTCAAGACTCTTCATAGCTTCAAACGTAGAAACAGATTTATCAGTAGCAAATGCTCTGACTTCGTCAATATCAAGTATCGGAACAAATACTCCTACGATAAATCCTTTAGGAAACTATAAGACATTTATGCTTTATTTGAGTAAACTGAATATTGATCAGAATGTAAACTTGGATAATGTAACTGATCCATTCAATCAGCTTGAAGTATCCAATTCATCTATGAAAAATATAAAAACAATGATTGGCTCTCAAATAAAACAAGTTGGAATGGCACAGGAAAATGTAATCAATGACATAACAAAAGTTACTTTGGAAAATGCAGCTGGAGCAGAAATTGCACTTTCAGGAGATCAGTCAACTGGAATGTATGCAAAAAGAGGAATAATAAAAAATAGCGGAAAAATAAATGTTGGAAAGGATTCAACAGGAATTTACCTTGTAGAAGATAATGGAGCTGTTGGGGTACAAGGAGCAACTGTAACTAATGAATCTACAGGATTAATAAAGATTGGTGAAAATTCAACAGGAATTTATTATAAAGCTGAAGGAACAGGAGCAAATACTGGAAGTAATGGAGGAGTAATAAATAATGGTAAAATAGAAAGTTCATCAAACAATGTTATCGGTATGACTTTTGAAAATCCTATAAGCGGAACCAATCGAGTATTAAAAAATACTGCAAGCGGAGTCATAGATTTACAAGGTGATAAGTCTACAGGAATGTATGCGACAGGAACAGGAGTATACACAGCAGTAAATGATGGTGGAACAATAAAATTAGGAAATTCTTCCAATGCAGACAGTCCCAATGCAGGAATGTTTACAGATAAGTCATTTATAACGCTGGAAAACAAGGGAACTATTGATGGAGGAAATAAAGCCGTAGGAATTTATGGATATAACATAAATGTAGATTCTGGTTCTTTAACTAAAATAGGAACGGGAGGAACAGCAATATATTCTAAAGGCGGAAATATAAATATAAATGGTGGAACAATAACAGCAGGAGCAGATAATGCAGTGGGAATTTATTATACTGGTAACGGCGGAACAATTACAAATAATGCCACTGTAATGAACATAGGAGATAATTCATTTGGATTTGTAATAAAAAATGATGTATTATCTGGTGGAAATACACTACATAGTAATACATCAAACGTAAATGTTGGAAGCGATACTGTATATATTTATTCAAATGATAAATCAGGACATATAAATAACAATACAAACTTAACTTCTACAGGAAATGAAAATTATGGAATATATTCAGCAGGAAGTGTAACCAATACAGGAAATATAAGTTTCTTATCTGGTATAGGAAACGTAGGAATTTACAGTTCAAATGGTGGAACTGCAACAAATAATGGGGTTATATCAATTGGAGCTTCTGATATTTCTCCAGAAAACTTAGATGATAGAAGATATGCACTTGGTATGGCAGCAGGATATAAAACATCAGATACAGGAACTATTATAAACAACGGTACGATAAATGTAAATGGAAATGACAGCATTGGTATGTACGCAACAGGAGAAGGTTCAATAGCTAGAAATAATGTAGGTGCAACAATTAATCTTGGAGCTGATGGAGCGATTGGAATGTATCTTGATGAAAAGGCAAAAGGGTATAATGACGGTGTAATACAGACAACACCAGGAACGAAACCAAATGTAGCAATAGGAGTAGTTGTAAGAAAGGGAGCAACACTTTATAATACAGGAACAATACATATTGTTTCAGATGGTGGAATAGCAATGTTTAATGCAAGAGGAGGTATAATTCATAATACGGGAACAATTATATTGGGAACAAGTGGAGCTGCTGAAAACAGGGAAAGAGAAACAGGAACACCAGGTTCAGACACATCAAAAGAAGCTGGTGCAATAAAGATAAGAGCACCAAAAGGCGCTGCAGAAGCTACCATAACAGTAAATGGAATACCAGTAACACCTGAGGCTGTAACATTGACTGTAGGTGAAAGAGATATGCTGACTTCATCGCTTGGAATGTATATTGATACTTTAAGGGGAACAAATCCAATAAAAGGATTATCAACAGTAACTGACTCTGCAGATTTAATCATTGGAACAGAAGCGACAAAAGTTTCAAATAGCAAATATATAAAAGTAAGTGATGAAATATTAAAACCTTATAATGACACTATAGATCAGAGTGGAATAACAAATTGGAATATTTACTCAGGTTCATTGACATGGATGGCAACAGCAACATTGGGAGGTCCTTCAGGGTATATAAATAATTTATACTTAGCTAAAAGACCGTATACAGAATTTGCAGGAAATGAGATGACTCCTGTAAATTCATTAGATACATACAATTTCTTAGATGGATTGGAACAAAGATATGGTATAGAAAGTTTAGATTCAAGAGAAAAACAACTATTTTTGAAATTGAATAACATAGGTAAAAACGAAGAAATTCTATTCTATCAAGCAACAGACGAAATGATGGGACACCAGTATGGAAACCTTCAACAAAGAATCAATGCAACTGGAGGCTTGCTTGACAAGGAGTTCAAGTACCTGAAACACGACTGGAGAAATCCATCTAAGCAAAACAACAAGATTAAGGTATTCGGCATGAGGGACGAGTACAACACTGATACGGCAGGAATCATTAACTATACAAGCAATGCCTACGGTGTAGCCTATGTTCATGAAGATGAGAAAGTGAAGATGGGCAACTCAAGCGGATGGTACGCAGGAGCTGTAACAAACAGATTCAAGTTCAAGGATATTGGAAAATCTAAAGAAAACCAGACAATACTTAAAGCAGGAGTGTTCAAGACAATGTCGCCTAAGAAGGACTACAACGGGGCACTGCAATGGACAATCGGCGGAGATGTATTTGTAGGTATTAACGACATGAAACGTAGATACCTGGTTGTAGACGACGTATTTCAGGCAAAATCTGACTACCATTCTTATGGAGCGGCTCTAAAAACTGATTTAGGATATGATGTAAGACTGAGCGAAAGAACACATTTCCGTCCTTATGGAGCCTTGAAGATGGAATACGGGAGATTTAACAGCATCAAGGAAGACAGAGGGGAAATGAGACTGGAAGTAAAAGGAAACGACTACTTCTCAGTAAAACCTGAAGTTGGAATGGAATTCAGATATGTTCAGCCGTTAGCAGTAAGAACAAACTTGACAGTGGGACTTACAGCAGCCTATGAGAATGAACTAGGAAAAGTTGGGGATGTAAACAACAAGGCAAGAGTGAGATACACAACAGCAGACTGGTTCGGAATCAGAGGAGAAAAGGAAGACAGAAAAGGAAATGGTAAGTTTGACCTGAATGTCGGCGTTGACAACACAAGATTTGGAGTTACAGTAAATGGAGGATATGACACTAAGGGAAATAACGTTAGAGGTGGAATTGGGGTTAGATTAATTTATTAATTTTTGTCACTAAAATTTAATGTAATTGTTTAGCAAGGAGTTTTGACTCCTTGTTTTATTTTGAATATCAAGATAATTAAAATTAATAAGTGCCGCTATGGCACTCAAAAAAAGAGATGTTTTAATAGGTATAAAAAAATAAGTAGATATTATTTTTAGTTATCTTCTTCAAATTTATGAGTTTCAAAAATTCTGTCCATTTCTTTTTTAAATGTTGGAGATCCGACTAAATCATATTGTTTTTTTGTGTAGGCTTCTTGCATACTGCCGCATAGTAAAAATTCATGGATTTTATCTTTTTTGCCATTAATATCACGAAGCCCTGCTTCACCTAGCATTTCGTTAAATTGTTTAATTATATTTTGGACTTCAGTTAAAGTATGTGGCATTTTTTTGCCATCTTTTATATAGCTTTCTTCCATGATCATAGATCCAATTGGAATACATGCATCCACATCTTGTCCATCTTTATTATAAAATCTTACCCATTCCTCTTCAGACATAAAAAGCACGCCTCTTTCATCTCTGTAAGGTTCTGCTATTCCAAAGGCTGAAAATGCCAATAATCCCAATAAAATAAGTTTTTTCATTTTAAATCTCTCCTTTTTTTATTATTTGTCAAAATTTATAAATCGCATTAATACAATATTTTTTTCGATTTTTAATTTTTACTGTGTTTTCTAAGATAATTATACTATATCTTTCCTAAAATTCCAAATATTCAGCTTTTAAAAAAAATTTATTTTTTTCAAAAAAACTATTGCTAAAAAGTCAAAAAAAATATACAATATAAACATTATAAATACTTTATTTAAATAAAAAAAATGAATATAGAAGGAGAAGATATGAGATTATCGAAAGCATTTTTAAAAACATATAAAGAAGCACCAAAAGAGGCAGAAGTAATAAGTCATAAATTGATGTTGAGAGCTTCTATGATTAGACAATTGACAAGAGGAGTTTACAGCTATTTGCCATTGGGATATAAAGTTTTGAAAAAAATTGAGAATATTGTTAGAGAGGAAATGGATAGAGCTGGGTCACAGGAAATTTTAATGCCAGTGTTGCAACCGGCTTCATTGTGGGAAGAGTCTGGAAGATGGTTTGCTTATGGTTCAGAACTTATGAGAATGAAGGATAGAAATGAGAGAGAATTTGCGTTGGGACCTACGCATGAAGAAGTTGTTACGGATATTGTTAGAAATACAATTACTTCGTATAAAGAATTGCCGTTTAACTTGTATCAAATTCAGACAAAATTTAGAGATGAAATGCGTCCAAGATTTGGTCTTATGAGAGGAAGAGAGTTCTTAATGAAAGATGCCTACAGTTTCCATTTAACAAAAGAATCGTTGGATGAAGAATTTTTGAATATGAAAAATGCATATTCTAGAATTTTGGAAAGAATGGAGTTAAAATTTAGAGCGGTTGATGCAGATTCTGGTTCGATTGGAGGAGACGCTTCAAATGAATTTATGGTACTTGCTGAAAATGGAGAAGACGATATTTTATACAGTGACTCATCAGATTATGCTGCAAATGTTGAAAAAGCTACGAGTATCATTGAATTGAAGGAAAGTTCAGAGGAAAAATTGCCAAAAGAATTGGTTGAAACGCCTAATACTAAGACAATTAAGGAATTGTCAGAATTTTTGAATATTCCAGAGGAAAAAACTGTTAAAGCGGTTATGTTGAAGGAAGTATTGGAAGATAAAAGTAAATTATGTGTTGGCACTTATTCGTGGAGATTTGGATGTAAATGAAATTAAATTGAAAAATGCAGTGAATGCTTCGATGGAATTGGAAATGATGACTGAAGAAGAATGCGAAAAATTTGGGATTGTTCCTGGATTTGCAGGATCTTATGAGAAAAAAGAAGGACTTACAGTTGTTATTGATGAAACTGTAAAATATGTGAGAAATTTTGCATTGGGAGCAAATAAAAAGGATTATCATTTTATTAATGTTAATTTGGAAGATTTGCATTATGATGTAGTTGCTGATATTAGAACGGCTAGAGCGGGAGATGTTTCGCCAGATGGAAAAGGTGTGCTAAAAATTGCTCGTGGAATGGAAGTTGGACATATTTTTAAATTGGGAGATAAATATTCAAAAGCATTAGATGCGAAAGTTTTAGATGAAAATGGTAAACAGCAAGTAATCCAAATGGGATGTTATGGAATTGGTGTTTCGAGATTGATGTCGGCTGTAATTGAGCAAAAACACGATGATTTCGGAATTATTTGGCCAAAATCAATTGCACCATATATTGCAGATGTGATTATTGCTAATGTAAAAGATGAAACTCAAGTAAATGTTGCTGAAAGAATTTATGAGGCGTTGAAAAATGAAAATATAGATGTTGTTTTAGATGACAGAAATGAGAGAGCAGGATTTAAGTTTAAAGATGCTGACTTAATCGGATTCCCGCTTAAAATTGTAGCTGGAAAAGGTGCGGTTAATGGAATTGTGGAAGTTAAAGATAGAGCAACTGGAGAAAGCGTTGAAGTTAAGGTTGAGGAAGTTGTTAATTTTGTGAAAGAGTTTTTGGCGAAATAATTCAAGTATACTCATTTGAGTGGAATTTGATTTAAAAATTTAAAAAAATAATAAAAAAAGATGACTTTAGATTAATCTCTCTGAAGTCATCAATTTTTTTCATTAAGTAAAAATTATTTACCAAAATAAGCTATTGCTTCAATTTCTACTAGTACTCCCTTTGGTAATTTATCTACAGCAAAAGCAGATCTTGCTGGATATGGTTCAGTAAAATATTCTGCATAAATATTATTTACTGTCACAAAATCATCAATATTGTCTAATAATACAGTTGTTTTTTTATAACATTTCCTGTTGACAATCCATTGTTTTCTAAAAATTGCCTTTTAGGTTTTCAAGCACTTGTCTTGCCTGATCTTCAACTGTAACAGCTTCAACTTTCTGATTTTTCAGGATTAATTGCAATTTGTCCTGAAATATACAAAAAAATCTCCAGCTTTTCTAAATGCTGAATAAGACCAACTGCTTCAGGTATTTTTTTCATTTTTTTCCTCCTAAATTTTTTTATATTTTTTTAAATTTTTACAATTTCATTTTATCATATTTTTTTCAATATTAAAAAGAGATTTATCAATTTTTTTGACATTAAATTATTTTTATTCTGGTGAATATCCAAAGTTTAATAAATATCTCCAGCTTTCTCCCGGCACTTTTCGCAAATCCAAAAGTAAATCGGTATTGTCAAGGCTTTTACTCCAATTCCGAATTTATAACTTTCCTTCACGTCATTGCCAAAACTGTAACTTTTTTTCCAGAAATATTTGCTCTTGAATAAGTTGTATCCAAATATACAAGGTTTGATAAATTATATTGAGCTTTTTAACTTTCCTGTAAAAAAATACTTCCGCCACGAATTTTTGTCAGCCGGCATTCCTGCAAATTCTAATGAATTATCAGCAGTTCTTATTCCTCCCATTTTTGAGCCTGTATGTTTCAGGAATGTCTTTTTCCGTAAGATGTCAAATAGGCTATTCCAGGAGTAATCGTTACTTTTTTTCGCCAATTGGAATATTAATTTCTCCGCCTGCATATAGTGAATTAAAGTTAGCATGCTTTGAATTTGCCAATGTGTAATTTGAAAACAGGTAAATTCCTTTTTGTTGCAAAAGTTAAGGCTGTCTCTTGTATCGTAATTCAGCTTTGCTTCAAAAATACGGAAATGGTTTTCTCACATTTTCAGCATTATTTTCATGTTTTTTTCCACATCTGATATCTGATAACCTCCACCAATTGAGAATAGCAGATTTTTTTATACACTTCTACACCTATTCCCGTTCCAATTTTTAAATTTTCTGTTTTCAAAACTGAAATATCCATTTTTATATTTTTTTGATTTTTCAATAATATCACGTTTATATTCAAATTCTCCCATAAATTATTGCCTTTGAATTTTTTCCAAGCTCTGCGGTTGTTCTTCCTTTTGCTCCATATTCATTTGCAACTGTTCCGCTTACTGAATATCTGACATTTGTATTATTTATAAGCTTGCTCCCTTGGAAACCTACATTTACAGTAGCCAAATCCTCATTATTTATATTTCCTGAAAGCGTTAAATAATCGCTTGGCTTTTCCTGAACATTTATTATAAGGTCGTTATCCTTCACTTCATAATAAACAGTTGTAAAATCACCATTCTGATAAATATTATTAACAATCTTTTCCATATCCAGCCTTGTTAAAGTTCCAAGCTTTTTAGGAAAAAATTTATCAAAATATGCTCTTGTATATTTTTTATTTCCATCAATTACAATTCCGGTAATATTATATTCATCCTTCCAAGTCTGCCTAAATTCTTTTCGTTTTTCCTCTAATTTTTCATAAAGCTCAGGGTTTGATAATTTTCTGATTTCGTTTATATTTGCCCTTGCCACAGCCTCCCCAGCCGCAATAATATCTTTAACTTTTAAAAAATCATAAGCTTCAAACTTTTCCAAGTCAGGTTTCATATACAAGTCAAGCATCCGGATTTGCCGTTCAACTTCCTGTCTTCCTGCAATCGTTGTTGCATCTGAAATTACATCAATCAGATTCATTTTCGATTCATCCCTTTTTGTAAATCCATCTCCCACATTTACTCCAATTGTATAGTCAGCTCCAAGCACCTTTACATCTTGAACTGGCAAGTTTCGCACTACTCCGCCATCAATGTAAAGTCTTTTTCCATCTCGTATCGGAGCAAAAACTGATGGAATTGACAGGCTTTCCCTTATTGCTGTTGCAATCGACCCTTTATCAATCATTACGCCTTCTCCAGATTCCAAATCAGTCGCAACTGCCGCAAATTTTCTTGGGAATTTTTTAAAATCTTCAACTCCCAGTGCACCGTAAAAAAGTTCATTTTAATCTCTGGCTAGCTGTCTTTCCGCCAACAGCCCCACTTGGTAATTTTTGGCATAAAGTTTTTTTATCGGAATTACTGTACTATTTTTTTATCTTCAATCGAGTTTCTTACAGCTCCTTTATCCTTTCTTTCGATTTTATCGTTAAAAAGGCTCATCCAGTCCATGCTGACCGCTATTTCCTCAATTTCGTCCGGAGTATATCCAACACTGTACATTCCTCCAATAATACTTCCCATGCTAGTCCCTGTTACATATTCTATCGGCACCTTTTCTTCATCCAGAACTTTTTAATATACCAATGTGGGCAAGCCCTTTTGCAGTTCCTCCGCTAAGTACCAGCCCAATTCTTTTGTCTTCCTGATTAATTACATTTTTTTCTATTGGCATCGTTTTTCTTTGTTTTCAAGATTTTTTTAATGCCATTATTTTTCATTATTTTTTTAAATCCATATTTTTTTAATTCAGATTCTTTTTCGTTATTTCCATTATCACTTTTTCAAATTCCTATTATTTTTCATTTTTCCAGAGCAACGTAGTTTTCAGATTTCCAGTTTTTTTCATTTTGAGTTTTTTTCATTTTCAGCCAATCCAAAAGCATTTACCAACAGAAAAAAATAATAAAAAAACAGATTGCCTTCTTCTTTCCAGTCACTGCCTAATCTCCTCCATTCTTTATTCATTTATAAGATTTCAAATAATTCTTCTAATTTTTTTACTTCATATTTTTGGAACTGATCCAGTATCATTCACAATATTTTTTTAAAAATTTACCCAGCAAGTGTCAATTCCGGCATTTTGCGCACCTTTTATATCAGCCTCCAAAGAATCGCCAATCATTATTGCAGATTTTTTTATCCGATATTCCAAAATATTCCATTGCACATTCAAATATTCTTTTTATCAGGCTTATTCACTCCAACTTCTTCAGAAATAACAATTTTATCAATGTATTTTTGCAATTGCTGAATTTTTTTATCCGTGAATGCTGAACTTCCTTTATACCATTTGTAATAACTCCAACTTTATATTTAGAATGTAAATATTCACACAGTTTTTTTCAGTCGCCTCAAATGGAAAAAAACTCCTTCTCCCAGTTTTTAAATACAGTTTACTTACCTCAATCGAATCATACTCCAAGCCAAATTCCTCAATTATTTTTTTCAAATCTCAAAACTTTCAGTTTATCCTTATCCATTTTCCCCTTTTCCAAATCCTTCCACAACTGTAAGTTTATCTCTTTATACCGTTTCCTTATTTTTCTCATAATTTTTCTTCAATTTTTTTCTTTTTCAATCTGATTTACCTGAAAAAAATCCAATTTTTTTCAAATGTTTTTTTCTAAATGCTGAATCTTCCGTCTTTGAATAATCAAAAAGCGTATCATCCAAATCTATTAATACAAGTTCATATTTCATTTTTACCTTTTTCCTCTCTTCTTTATTTTTATTTTTTTAATTTAATTTATTTAAAGATAAAAAAACGACATTATAATTAATTATATCACAATTTGAGAAAAAAACTTAATTTAAATATTTTTAGAAAAAAATATGAAAAATAATATAAATAAAAATATATCTAATCAGTAACTTATATTTTCTATTTTTTTAAATAAGGTTTAATTTTTCCTATATAATATAAACAAATTTTTTTATAAATATATGTTGAAAATTTGTAAAAAAATATACTAAAATTATAGTGAAGATTTAACATTCAGAAAGGAGATGCGGGTGAAAGCGATTTTTAAGAAAAGTATCATTATTGGCAATTACAGTTTTAACGGCAGCTTCGTTGAACGCCTCTAGCATTATAATGGGGAATCGTAACAATGCGGCAAAAAGTTAATAATCAGAAAGTAACAAAAAAATAGGGAGTTAAGAGGTGTATGGGTAGCGAGTGTAAGCAACATCGACTGGCCATCTAAAAAAAGGACTTAGTGTAGATCAGCAAAAAAAGAGAATTTTTTTAACAATTCTTGACAATGTAAAAAAATGGAATATGAATGCGGTATTTGTGCAGGTAAAACCGACATCGGATGCCTTTTATCCATCAAAATACGCACCTTGGTCTGAATATTTGACAGGAACTCAAGGTGTAAATCCTGGATATGATCCATTAAAATTCATGGTGGAAGAAGCACATAAGAGAGGAATCGAATTTCATGCATGGTTTAATCCATACAGACTTTCGACATCTGGATCAAGAGATAAATTATCAAAGGATAATATTGGACGTAAAAAGCCTGAATGGACTGTTTCTTATGGAGGACAGCTTTATTTAAATCCAGGGATTCCTGAAGTTGATGACTATGTTGTAGACAGTATTGTTGAAGTTGTGAAAAATTATGATGTTGACGGTATTCACATGGATGACTATTTTTATCCATACAAAGTTAAAGGGCAAGAATATCCTGATTCAGCGCAGTATCAGAAATATGGTAAAAATTTTGCAACAGTTGGAGACTGGAGAAGAGATAACGTAAACAGACTGATTGAAAAATTGCATAAAGCTATAAAGAAGGAAAATGAAAATGTGGAATTTGGAATAAGTCCATTTGGAGTATGGAGAAATGCTTCTACTGATCCGTCAAGAGGTTCTGACACAACTGCAGGTGTGCAAAATTATGATGACTTGTATGCAGATATTTTACTTTGGATGAATAAAGGATGGATAGACTACGTTGCGCCTCAAATTTACTGGAATCAAGGATTCAAAGCTGCTGAATATAATACGCTTGTAAAATGGTGGAGCAAATATGCTGGACAAACAAACACAGATTTATACATCGGACAGGCAGCCTACAAAGTAAATGACTGGAAAAATGCAAAAGAGTTAATAAATCAAGTTAATTTCAATAGAAATTATCCAGAAGTAAAAGGAAGCATATTCTTTAGCTACAAGTCATTACTGACAAACCCTAAAAATGCTACAAGCAGCCTAGCTCAAGGGCCTTATGCCAATATTGAAAATCAATAATTTTTAGAAAAAGTAATTTTTTGAAAAAAGAAAATAAATTTAAAATTGAAATTTAAGAAATCAAGAAAAAAATCAGTATCAGAGGAGTTTCTAAAACTTAAACGGTACTGATTTTTTTGTTTTATATTTCTTATAATATTTTTTTATAAATTTGCACTTTCATAGGTTTTATAGTATAATAACTTATTGTGAAAAAAAATTAGATCGAGGTGATAATGTTTTATGGTGAAGATTAACATGGATATGATCCAGACAATCGGGTTGGCAGTTATTCTGCTTTTAATTGGAATGAAGCTTAGAAAAAAAATTCAATTTTTTGAAAAATATTGTATTCCGGCTCCTGTTATTGGTGGATTTTTTTATTTTTCAATAATCGTTTTTATTTTTTTAGACAGACAAATGTAGCTCAAATTAAATTTGATGATACGCTTCAAAAGTTTTTTATGGTAATGTTTTTTACAAGTGTAGGATTTAACGCAAGTCTTAAAGTATTGAAAAAAGGTGGAAAAAAGGTTGTTATGTTTTTATTTGTTGCGGCGGGATTATGTGTTATGCAAAATGTTGTTGCAGTAGCGCTTTCAAAATTTGTGGGAATTCCACCACTGCTTGCGTTAATGACTGGATCGACTCCGATGACTGGTGGACACGGTACTTCAGCAGCTGTTGCACCTACAATTGAAGCTCTTGGTCCAATATACAAAGGAGCAAATGCGATTGCAATTGCATCGGCAACTTTTGGACTTATTGTAGGATCTGCGATGGGAGGGCCTGTTGCCAGCAGACTTATTAATAAACATAAGTTATTGCCTGAACATTTTACAAAAGATGGAGTAAAGCATGGTGATGAAGATATAGATGAAGAAGTTTTAAAAAGACAGAAGCCTTATCTTGATGGAGAGCGTTTTTCAATGGCGTTTTTTTATATTTTAATTGCAATGGGGATCGGTTCATATTTATCAATGTTTATTGATTATCTTATGAGTTTTACAAACTTTGAAGCACATTTTCCTATTTATATCGGACCAATGATTATTGCGGCTATTATTAGAAATATTTCTGACAATGTAAAGGCTTTGAATGCTCCAATTAAGGAAATAAGCATTCTTGAAGATGTGGCGCTTAGCTTGTTTTTAGCGATGGCACTGATGACTTTAAGATTGTGGGAACTTATTGACTTGGCGCTTCCAGTATTTATATTGTTAATTGCGCAAGTTGTATTAATGTATGTTTACTTGAACTTGGTAACATTTAAGGCGATGGGATCAGATTATGATGCGGCTGTAATGGTTTCTGGACATTGCGGATTCGGGTTAGGTGCAACTCCAAATGGAATTTCAAATATGAAAGCTGTTACAGAAAAATATGTTTACTCAAAAATGGCATTTTTTGTAATTCCAATAGTCGGTTCATTATTTATCGATTTCGTTAATATTAGTATTATTACTGTATTTACACAGTTTTTTTAAATAATAAAATGTATGGTTCATAAGATAATAAATTGCTAAATTGTAAATTTTATTTGTTTTATAAAAAAATAATATAATTTATGAGAGTTAATTTATTTTTTTGACTTGTGAACTTTTTAATTCTTTTCAAATTTTATTTTTTTATTTGTTATAACTGTTAATATTCTTTTTTTAGGAAAAAAATAAAAAGTGATTTAAATAATTTGTTATTTTCTTCAAAAAAATATAAAAAGATATGCGGTAAATAGCAGGTTAAATTAAATAATAATAAAATTTGCAAAAAAATTTAATTGGAGTATAATAAACATATGTAACAAAGTTTTTTTAAATCTTTACTCAAAGTTGAGGGAAAGGAGGGAAATCAATGAAAAAAATAAAAATTTTTTTAAGTTTTTTTAGGCTTCCTATTTCTTATGATGGTTGTCGTGAATCTGATTTTGTCAGTTATTTCGACATTCTTACCAGTAAAATTTGAGTCACCAAGTTCAGTTGTAGAAGCTCCGCATTATTTTAATTTTGTTCTGGGCGGACTTAAGTTCTCGCTTAGTCAAACTGTAATTAATACGTGGGTGCTTATGCTTATAATTATGTTTATTGTAGGGGCTGGAACAAAAAAAGCAAGTGTTGAAAATCCAAGTAAAATGCAAATTGTGATGGAAGAGTACTATCACTTTATTGAAAACACTTTTTTAACTACATTTGGAAAGCATAAAAAAACTTATGTTCCGTTTTTCTCGGCATTATTTGCGTTTATAATGTTTTCAAACTTAAGTACATTTTTATTTCCATATATTATGATGGTAGTTAATGAAGATGGAGTTAAAATGGTAAAACCGTTTTTTAGAACGCCGACAGCAGATCCAAATACTACAATTGGATTATCGCTTGTAGTAATTGTACTTTTTCTGGCGGTATCTATAAAAGCAAAAAAAGGGATTAAGGGGATATATAAAATCACTATTTGAACCAATGTGGTTTATGTTTCCGCTAAATATTGTGGATATTTTTTCAAAAGTTTTAAATACTTCAATGCGGTTATTTGGAAATATGCTTGCGGGACTTGTAATTGTAGGGCTTTTATATAGCCTTGTTGGCAGAGGTCTGCTTCAATCATTGACACATGATATGTTGAAGGGAAGTTTCTCCTTTTCAGTTGGATGGCCGATGATTATACAGCTTTATTTGGATCTATTCATTGGTATTGTTCAAGCATTTGTGTTTACGATACTTTCATCAGTTTACATAAGTGAAGCATTGGGTGAAGAGGAATAAAATAAAAACTGCAGTCCTGAAATTCTTTTATATGTTCAAAGTTAGTATTTTGTATAAATAAGAGTATTGTAGGACAAGATTAACTTTATTAAACAAAAAAATAAAAAAATAAAAAAAATTAGGAGGATTAAAAAAATGGCAGGAGTAGAATTAATTAAGGCAGCAGCTTTTATTAGGAGCAGGGAATTGCAGCAATAGGAGGTGTTGGAGCAGGATTAGGACAAGGGATTGCAACTGGTTATGCAGTAGAAGCAGTTTCAAGACAGCCTGAAGCTAAGCAAGACATTATGCAAACATTGATTACAGGGCTTGCGATTACAGAATCATCAGCAATTTATGCATTAGTAATAGCATTCCTATTAATTTTTCTTAAAAAGGATAAGACTTAAAAAAATAAAAAAATAATATTTGGTATTTTTTTAGAATTTGAATCAAAGTTAGATTTAAAGGAATAAAAAAAGAATTCTAAAAAGTGAAGAGTTATAAAAAAAGAAAATAGGATTAATATGTAAAAATCAGGTTAATTTCTCAAAGTTAAGGAGTAAATATGGGAGGAAAAATTAATAAACATCGACTTTACGATGGCTATTGAAATAATAAACTTTTATAGTATTAGTCTATTTTTCACGAACTTTTTCAAAAAAATTGGTAAAAGTCCTAGAAGATAGAAAAAAACTGGCTTTATCTGAAATGGAAATTGTTGAAAATGAAAAAGAAAAAAACTGGAAGATCGAAAAAAATCAATTGAAAAAAATTGAAAAAGGAATCTAAAAAGGCGTGCTAATGATATTTTTGATAAAAGCTGAAAGACAGGCTGATGACAGAAAAGATCAAATTATATCGCTAGCTATGAGTAATCGTGAAAGAATGATGATGAAGGCGGAAGCTGATATTGAAAAAAATGCGTCAAAATGCTAAATTTGAACTTCAAAAAGGAAGTTGGAGAAATGGCAGTTGAACTTGCTGAAAAAATTATCAAGGAAAACATTGACGAAAAGCAGGATAAAACTATAAACAAGTTTATTAATGAGATAGGAGATTAAAATGGCTAATGATGAGATTGCAAAAAGATATGCATCAGCAATTTACAATATAGCAAAATCTTCTGACAGTATAAATGAAGTTAGGGAAGTATTGAATATTCTTAAGGAAAATTACGCGGAGGAAGAGGAGTTCAGGAAAATTTTGGAAGATCCTCTTAAAAAGTTTCCAGAAAAGGAGAAATTTTTGGAAAAATCCTTTAGTCACGTATCTAGCGAAGCACTTGGAATAGTAAAATACATTGTAAGAAAGCAGCGGTTATCGTTGATTGGCGATATAAAGGAATATTTTTTGAAACTTTATTATGAGGAAAATAATAAACTTCCAATAACTGCTATATTTGCAAAGGAGCTATCGGAAAAACAAAGGGATCTGTTAGTACAGAAACTTGAAAAAAAATATGGTAAAAAAAGTCATTCTTGACCTTAAAAGTTGACAAAGGGAATTATCGGTGGAGGAATTTTTAAGAATCGGTAATGAGGTTATTGACGGTTCAATAAAAAAATCAAATTGATGAAATAAAGAAAAAAATTTTTTTAGAAATGGAGGTGCTTTTTCTTTGAGAATCAAGCCAGAGGAAATAAGTAAAAATAATCCGAAGCGAAATCGAAAAATTACAAAAGTTCACTGGATATTTCCAATACTGGAACAGTTTTTGGAAGTGGGAGATGGAATTGCCAGAATTTACGGATTAAGTGACGCTATGGCAGGAGAGCTTTTAGAGTTTGAAAATGGAACTATCGGAATGGCACTAAACTTGGAAGAAAAGTAACATCAGAGCAGTAATTTTTTTGGGAAAACACAAGGAATAAAAAGAAGGAAGCATAGTAAAAAGGATTGGGAAAAGTAGCTGAAGTTCCAGCTGGAAATGAGCTGCTTGGAAGAGTTGTTGATGCGCTTGGAAATCCTATTGATGGAAAAGGTTCAATAACTGCTGACAAATATATGCCAATCGAAAGACAAGCATCAGGAATTATCGCAAGAAAAACCTGTTACACAGCCTATGCAAACTGGAATTAAGGCAATAGATGGAATGTTCCCAATAGGAAAAGGACAAAGGGAATTAATAATCGGAGATAGACAAACTGGTAAAACAGCAATTGCAATTGATGCAATTATAAATCAAAAAAATAACGATGTTTTGTGTATTTATGTGGCAATTGGGCAAAAGAGATCGACTGTTGCGCAAATTTATAAAAAATTGGAGGAAGCAGGTGCATTGGAATATACAACTATTGTTGCGGCAACTGCTTCAGAATCAGCGCCACTTCAATATTTAGCACCATATTCAGGGGTTGCTATGGGTGAATATTTTTATGGATCGGGGAAAAGATGTATTGATAGTTTACGATGACTTATCAAAGCATGCCGTTTCATATCGTGAAATGTCATTATTATTGAAACGTCCACCAGGAAGGGAAGCATATCCAGGAGGCGTATTCTATCTTCACTCAAGACTTCTTGAAAGAGCGGCAAAATTAAGTGATAAATTAGGTGGAGGTTCGATTACAGCGCTTCAATTGTAGAAACACAGGCTGGAGATATTTCAGCATATATTCCAACAAATGTTATTTCAATAACAGATGGACAAATATTCTTGGAAACAGATCTGTTTAATTCTGGATTTAGACCAGCGATAAATGCAGGAGTTTCAGTATCACGGGTTGGAGGAGCAGCACAAGTTAAGGCTATGAAAGCAAGTTGCTTCAAAAGTAAAACTGGAACTTGCGCAATACAATGAATTGCTGGCATTTACACAATTTGGATCGGATCTGGATAAGGCTACTAGAGATCGAGCAACCGTGGATCTAAGATTATGGAAGTGTTAAAAGCAGCCGCAATATAGTCCATACAGAGTTGAAGAACAGGTAATTTCATTTTTACTGTGTAACAAATGGATATTTTGACGATGTTCCAAATGAAAAAAATTGAGAACATTTGAAAAGGATTTAATTGAAGCAATTAGAAATGATTCAAATATTTTTAAGTGAAATTTTAGAGAAAAAAAATCATTAGATGATAACTTGAAGAATGAACTTGATGAATTTATAATTAATTATAAAAAAAGAATATGTCTGGTAAAAGCAGGTGAAAATATATGGCAGCAAATATGAAGGAAATAAAGGAACGTATTGACAGCGTAAAAAAATACCAGTCAAATTACAAATGCGATGAATATTGTATCTTCTACTAAATTTAAAAAGATTTCAAGTTCTTACTTTAAAATCAAGAAATTATGCACGTGCTGTAAATGAAGCCTTTGATAATCTAGTTGCAAAGCCTTACAGGAAATAAATTTGTAATTTTTGATGGAAAAACTGAAGTTAAAAAGGGTTGGAATTATTGTGATGACATCGGATAGAGGACTTTGTGGAAGTTTTAACTCAAATACTTTTTAGAAGGCTTGAAAGCATGAAGAAGGAATTCAAAAGGAAGGCAAGGATGTTTCAGTTATAACAATTGGAAGAAAGGCTAAAGAATATTGTAAAAATCAGGGATATTAACGTGGATAGCGAATATACACAGATGATTCCTGAGACAATGTTTGAAACTGGGGAAAAAAATTAGTGAAGATGTTGTGCAGTTTTACTTAAATGATTTTTTTATGATGAAGTTTATATGATTTATTCAAAATTTGTATCGGCAGTTGAGTATAATATTCAAGTGGAAAAAAATTGCTTCCAATTGAGAAAAAAAGGAAGGATTGCCGACAAAGGAATATGTATTTGAGCCATCAGAGGAAGAAGTATTAAATTCATTTTGTGCCACAAGTGCTGAATATAAAACTGTATCAATCGTTGCTTGAAAAATTCGGCAAGTGAACATTCGGCCAGAATGTCAGCGATGAAAGCAGGCTAATGACAATGCTTCTGAAATGATAAGAAACTTGGAAGTACAGTATAATCGTGAAAGACAAGGAAAAATAACACAGGAACTGACAGAAATAATAAGTGGTTCATTAGGTGTACAGTAATTTTTAAATTAATAGAGCAGAATTTTAAGAAGGAGGTTAGACTTAACCTATGAATAAAGGTAAATTAGTTCAAGTAATTGGACCGGTTATTGACGTAAAATTTGAAAAGCAGTTGCCGGATATTTACAATGCGCTTGAAGTATATAATGAAAATGGTGAAAAACTAGTAGCTGAAGTTCATGCACACAATGGAAATAATGTTGTAAGAGCAGTTGCAATGTCTGGAACTGAGGGATTAAGACGTGGACTTGAAGTTATAGATACTGGTAAGCCAATTCAAGTTCCCGTTGGAAGATCTACACTGGGAAGAATTTTCAATGTGCTAGGAGAAACAGTTGATGATGGGGAAAAACTTGATACAGATGTTTTAAGGGAATCTATCCATAAGGATGCTCCATCATTTGAACAGCAAGGTACTGATTCAGAAATATTGGAAACAGGAATAAAAGTAGTTGACTTATTGGCTCCTTACCTAAAAGGTGGAAAAATTGGACTATTTGGAGGAGCAGGAGTTGGAAAGACAGTATTAATTCAAGAATTAATTAACAATATTGCAAAAGGGCATGGAGGGCTTTCTGTATTTGCAGGAGTTGGAGAACGTACACGTGAAGGACGTGATTTGTATAATGAAATGACTGAAAGTGGAGTTATCGACAAAACAGCGTTGGTGTATGGACAAATGAACGAACCGCCTGGTGCAAGATTAAGAGTTGGACTTACAGCGCTTACAATGGCAGAATATTTTAGAGATAAGGAAGGACAAAAATGTGCTTTTTATTTATTGACAATATATTCAGATTTACTCAAGCAGGTTCAGAAGTATCTGCACTACTTGGAAGAATGCCGTCAGCCGTAGGATACCAGCCAAACTTGGCAACTGAAATGGGAGCATTGCAGGAAAGAATTACATCTACAAGTACAGGTTCAATTACATCAGTGCAAGCTGTATACGTACCGGCAGATGACTTGACAGATCCGGCTCCAGCAACAACATTTGCCCATTTGGATGCAACTACAGTATTATCAAGACAAATTGCATCGCTTGGAATTTATCCGGCAGTTGACCCGCTTGATTCAACATCAAGAATATTAGAGCCAGAAATTGTTGGAAATGAACATTATAAAATTGCAAGGGAAACTCAGAAAGTGTTGCAAAGATATAAGGAATTGCAAGATATTATAGCAATTTTGGGAATGGATGAACTGGATGAAAGTGATAAATTGACAGTAAACCGTGCTAGAAAAATCCAAAGATTCTTCTCTCAACCATTCTCTGTAGCAGAACAGTTTACAGGAATGAAGGGAAAATATGTTCCATTAAGGGAAACAATACGTGGATTTAAGGAAATTTTTAGATGGACTTCACGATGACTTACCTGAACAAGCATTCCTATATGTTGGAACAATTAGTGATGCAGTTGCAAAAAGCAAGAGAATTAATGAGTGAATAATTAATTTTTAAAGATTATATTAAAAGGAAGCAGGGATTTAACATTCCCTGTTTTTCCCATAAATTTTTTTAAATTTTTTTAAAAATCACTTTTTAAATGGAAGGAGGCTTTATGGCAGCAGAATTTATTTTTGGAAGCAGTAACTCCAGAAAGACTCGTTTTTTTGAAAAAGCCTGTCGAATTTGTAAAATTACGTACAGAAAGTGGAGATATTGGAATACTTGCAAAAGCATATTAATTACATAACAGCTATTGGTGCAGGAGAAATGCTTGTGCGTGAAAAGGACAAGGAAGATGTGACATATTATCTGGAAGGTGGATTTTTTTAGAAGTTAGACAGGATAAAGTTGTTATTTTGGGAGTAAATATAGTTGAAACAACTAAGGCAGAAGCTGAGAGAATGGCAAGGGAAGTTGCTATTGAAAAAGGCAAAAAAATCAAAAAGTTAAAAGAAGATCGAGATATTTTTAGGAACAAAAAAACGTATTCAGAGTAATTTGAGCAAAAAGTAAATTTTTAAAAAAATGTGTTAAAATAGTTTCAAAAAAATCAAGTAAATTAAAATAAAAAAATATTTGAATTTCTCTTTTATTTATGATAAAATATAAAACAAAAGAAATAAAGTTCTTTTTATGAAGTAGTATTTGGTTTAAAAAAATTTTTTTAAACAAGGAATAGTAAAAGAGATTCTTTAGAAAAAAAAGCTAATAATAACAATTTTTGTTAGATTTAGCAGTGGTATCCAGTATACCATTTATTAAGATTTAATTTTAATAATAAACTTGAAAAAAATATAAATTCTTATTTTTTTAAGAACTGTTATAAATATTATAAATAAAAAAATTAAATAAATAATTAATGTAAAAGGTGGAATGGGAATGGAGCAAGCAAGAAAAAAATAGAAAAAAAGAACACATTATAGAAATTACATAAATGAAAAAAATTAGTTGGAAATAAAAGAAAAAAAGCTTTAAAAAAAGTTGAAGAAATAGTTTCTTTTTGAAGTTATTGAAAGAGAAATTATTGAGAGAATTTTTAGTAAAATGTTTTTTTAATAAAAAAAGAAGCAGAACGTTTTATAGAAATTTCATAAATAGAAAAATTAGTTGGAAATTTTGGGAAAAAAATATAAGAGAATGTTTAAATCTTTGAATTTTGACTTTGAAAAAAATTTCCTGAATCGAATAAAGGCGTAGATATGTAGAAACTGAAATTAACCGTTCAAAAATTTGCAAAAGGTGTTGAATATGATGGAAACTCAAACCATGAGGATATTTACTTCGATAAAGCTCCATTGCCAGTAGCATATTTTTGTTGATGAAATCGTGCTAATGCCAAAAAAATCCTACAACATTGTTTATGTATTGGGAAATTCGTGATGATACGTATGAAAGATTATCATCAAATAATGGAGTTATTGACAATGTAGTTATAAAACTTTTCAAGGATGGACAAGAATACAGAAAAAAATTATAAGACATGAAAAGAATAGGTTCACACTATATTACTGGCATTGATGTAAATCAAGATTATGAAGTATCTATCGGATATGAAGATCGGTACGGAAACTTTTTCTGAAGTAGCTCGTTCGGTACAAACTATAACACCAAATGACAAAGTTTCAGATAATTTTTGACTTAGTATGGGGAACTGTAAGATTAGATGAAAATACAAATCAATTAATAAAATATATAAATACACCAGTTTCTACTCCAGAAGGAAGAGAACTTTTTAGGAATACCTGAAGGTTCTTATGTTTCAGAAGAAAATGATGAATTTATAATTGAAGTTATAGAAAAGATTGACAAAAGTTGGAGCTTCAGAATCATTAATTGAAAGAAGAGTAGTAAAAGGAAAAACTTTCAGGTCTTAGACTTGATATGAGTGGAGCAGAAGTAGTTAAAATATTCTTAAAATAAATTAAAATGAAAAGGAAGGGAATGAAATGGCTATTTTTAAACATGTTGCACGCTTGCTTACGTGTAGAAAATTTGAGGCGTCTATTGAATTTTATGAAAAGGCATTTGGATTTAAAAGAAGATCGACGTATGGATTATCCAGAGCATAAGTTTACTATTGTTTATTTGGCTCTTCCAGGTGAACATTTTTGAAATTGAGCTAACTTACAATTACGGTCACAGATATATACGATTAGTGATGGTTTTTCACATCTTGCAATTGCTTCAGATGATTTGGAAGGTGACAATGCAAAACATAAGGCACTTGGATATGAAACAACTGATATTAAGGGCTTGCCTGGAAAGCCAGGACATTATTATTTTGTGACAGATCCAGATGGTTACCGTATGGAAGTAATTCGTGCAAAAATAAAAAAATGTTAAGAGCAGTTAAATAGAAATTTTGATAAAAAAACAATGTAAAGAGACCGAGATTTTTCGGTCTTTTTATAATAATAGTAAAAAAATTGAGTTTAAAATTATAAGGAGGTTGTTAAATGAAAATAGTAGTTTATGGTGCTGGAGTTATGGCACAATATGTGAAGGAATCTGTAATAAATTCTGGAAATGAATTTGTTGGATTTGTTGACCCGCTTGGAAATGGAGATTTTTAAAAAAATTTGAAGGAAAATAATGTGGATTTTGATGCAATTATAGACTTTTTCACACTTTAGCCTTTTTGGAAGATGTGCTGGAAGCGGGAATTAATAAAAAAAGTTCCAGTGTTAATCGCTACAACTGGACATTCTGAAGCTCAAATAAAGGAAATTGAAGAAGCTTCAAAAAAATACCGATAATTAAGGCTACAAATACTTCGGTTGGAGTAAATATTGTCAATGAAATTGTAGCTTTTGCAACAAAATTATTAAAAAGATTTTTGATATTGAAATAGTTGAAAAAGCATCATAACAGAAAAAAATTGATGCTCCAAGCGGTACGGCAGACACTTTGCTGGAAATTGTGAAAGAAAACTTGGATAATAATGGAAAAGATTACAGAACAGTTTATGGAAGAGAAGGACATAGTAAACGTGCTGAAAAGGAAATAGGAGTTCATGCTATCCGTGGTGGAAATATCGTGGGAGAACACACTGTGATTTATGCTAAAAATGATGAAATAATTGAGATAAAACATGAAGCATTGTCAAGAAAAATGTTCTCAGATGGTGCAGTTAGGGCTGTGGAATTTCTTTTTGGGAAGAAAGCAGGGCTTTATACTATGAAGGATGTATTGGGATTATAGGAAAAAAATTATTTTTGAATAATTCAAAGAATTAATATTAAGGAAATTTTTAGTATACAATAAAATTTAGTGTTTTTTTAACAAAAAGATAGCAAGAAGTCGTGAGGCTTTCTACAAGTGGGAGATGAATTGCTTTTTTTGTAAAAAAATTGAAAAAAAGGATACATCCATGATACAATTTTTTTGTATGAAATATCGAAGAAAAGTTATAAATAATAAAATTTCTAAAGAAATAATTAAAAATAGTATTCAAAATCCAAAGTAGGTGTAATTTTTATGAAATATAATTTAGCATTCAGATATAAATTTATCCAAATAAAGAGCAGGAATTATTGATAAATAAGACTTTTTGGATGTGTTCGTTTTGTTTACAATACAATTTTGTATATTGCTAATAAAAATTTATGAAGAAACTGGAAAAAAATAAAAATAATTACACCTGCCAGTTTGAAAAGTGAAAATCAATTTTTAAAAGAAGTAGACAGTTTGGCACTTTCAAATGCTCAATTGAATGTAAGGCGATCGTTTACGAATTTCTTTCAAAAAGAGGCAGAAGTTTCAAGGTTCAAATCTAAAAAGAATAATATTAAAAGTTACACGACAAATTGTGTGAATAATTCAATCCGAATTGAGGAAAAATAAATATTTAGTTTTGCCAAAAATTGAAAAAAAGTTAAATTAAAAATATCATGAGAAATACCAAAGGATTATAAAATAAAGTCGGTAACACTAACAAACAGTAATGGAAATTACTATGTTTCTGTTTTGACTGAATTTGAAAAAGAAATTCAAAAAATGCCAAGTAATGATAAAGTGATTGGACTTGATTTTTTTCGATGTCTGAACTATTTATCAGTTCTGAAAACCAAAGGGCTGATTATCCAAAAATATTTTAGAATGTTGGAAGAAGAATTGAAAAAAATTACAGAAATCATTATCGAGAAAAGTGAAGTTTTCTAAAAATTGGTATAAGCAAAAAGCGAAAATATCAAAATTGCATGAGTATATTAAAAATTGTCTGAAGAATACAATGCTGTGGTTGTTGAGGATTTGAATATGAAGGGGATGAGCCAGTCATTAAATTTTGGGAAAAGTGTAGGAGATAATGGGTGGGGAATGTTTTTGAGGATGCTTGAGTATAAGTTGATGTTTTTAGGAAAGCAATTTCTGAAGATAGATAAGTGGTTTCCATCGTCGAAAACTTGCAGTAAATGTGGAAATATTAAAGAGGAACTGAAATTATCAGAAAGAAGTTATAAATGTGAGTGCTGTGGGATTGAAATTGATAGAGATTACAATGCGGCACTGAATATAAAAAACATTGGAAAATTGATGTTGGAATATTAGGAAAATAAAAAAAACAGGGCAGGGACTGCCCGAAGAGCTTGGTAAATATATTTGGCTAACAGAAGCAGATACTTCCCAAGAAGCTCCCGCTTCTAAAAGCGGGAGTAGTTCACTAATCTAAATATAAGAAAAAAATGGAAAAATCAGAGAAAGTGTGCTATACTATACGTAATAAAATCGCTTTAAAACCGAACTTACAAAGTTATAACTATTTTTAAGGAAGATTCCGATATTATTTAATTTTATCAGTTTGATGTTAAAGAGATTCGAGATATATAAAATTAGGAGGAAACTTATTATGAAAAAAAGTATTTTTGCATTATTTGCAATTTCTATGACAATGTTTGCGGCTGGAGAAAGTAAGAAAGTTCATGAAGTAACAGCAAAACTTCAAAAGGATTCTTATTGCAATGTTCCGAAGGAAGATGGTGAATTTAAAAAGGTGAAGCGGCAAGGATTATTCTAGAATGGATGTAAATTTTTGAAAAAAATGTGTGTTTGATGGAGAAACTTATGAAAATGTAAAAGTTGGAGTGATAGTTAAGGATATTGAAAAAGCTAAAAACTATTTGAAAAAATATAAATACATGCATTTGAAGGCAGGTAGAAATTTAGTCTACAACTCAAGTGATAACAGCTATTATTATACTGGTTCTTGGGCTTTTAACAATGATAAGGCATATCCAACAGTATTTAACGGAAAATAGTAAAAAGGTTTTAAGTACGCATTGAAAGTATGCAACTAAAACAAATAAGAAAAGGAGAGGAATGTATGATTAGAAAAGTATCATTGTTAATGTTGTCGTTTCTAATGGTGATGATGGCAGGTGTGATATCATACAGCAGGGAATATAAGATGAAAGTAAAAATTATGACTGAAAAGGGTGATATAAATATTAATTTATTACCTGAAAAATCGCCTGTAACTGTGGCAAATTTTGTAAATTTGGCTAAAAAGGATATTATGATGGATTAAAAATTTCATAGAGTAATTGACAACTTTATGGCTCAAGGTGGAATCACTACAGGAACTGGTGCTGGAGATATGGATACCAATTTGAAGATGAAGTTAATAATGGACTGAACTTTTCAAAGGCTGGGAAATTAGCTATGGCAAATGCAGGACCTGAAACAAATGGAAGTCAGTTTTTTATTACAACTGTTCCAACAGAATGGCTAAATGGCAATCATACAATTTTTGGAGAAGTTGTGTCAGATGATGATTTAAAAGTTGTAAAAAAATTGTCTAATGGAGATGTAATGAAAAAAAGTTGTAGTTGAAGGAGATGTTGGCGCATTTTTTAAAAACACAAAAATAGAGTTGACAGTTGGAATAAAACATTGAAACAAAATTTTTCCAAACAAATTTTAATTGGATAAATCTTAAATTAGAAAAGGACAAAAAAAATATGGCAAAAGAAAAAAAGTAGTTTTAGCATATTCAGGTGGACTTGATACATCAATTATCATTTCTTGGCTAAAAAGAACATTACGACTTAGATGTAATCGCATGTTGTGTTGATGTGGGACAAGATGATGATATGGAGGAAGTAAAGGTAAAAGCTATTGAATCAGGTGCTTCAAAAGTTTATGTGGAGGATATGAAAGAAGAATTTGTAAGAGATTATGCATTCCGTGCATTAAGAGCAGGAGCAGTTTATGAAAACAAATATCTTTTGGGAACTTCAGTTGCAAGACCTTTGATTTCCAAGGCATTGGTAGATGTGGCTCATAGGGAAGGGGCGGCATATATTTGCCATGGATGTACTGGAAAAGGGAATGACCAAGTTAGATTTGAAACTGGTGTATTTTCATTGGATCCGACATTAAAAATAATTGCACCTTGGAGAATTTGGGATATTTCTTCAAGAGAAGATGCCATTGACTATGCACAAAAAAAAGGTATAAAAATAAGTGTAACAAAGGAAAAAATTTATTCAAGAGATCAAAATTTATGGCATATTTCACATGAAGGTGGAGATATTGAAAATCTTGAAAATGAGCATAAGGAAGATGTTGTATATATGATGACAACTCCTCCTGAAAAAGCCCCAGATAAGCCAACTTATGTGGATATTACATTTGAACAAGGCTGGCCTGTAAAAGTAGATGGTGAAGCTCTAGAGCCTGTGGAATTATTGAGAAGATTAAATAAAGTCGCTGGAGAAAATGGCGTTGGAGTAATTGACATTGTGGAAAACAGACTAGTTGGAATGAAATCAAGAGGGATTTATGAAACTCCAGGTGGAACATTGCTAATGGAAGCATTAAAGGAACTGGAAACTTTGATTCTTGATAAAGATACTTTTGAATTTAAAAAATTAGTATCACAAAAATATGCAAGTATCGCATATTCAGGACAATGGTTTACACCGCTTAGAGAAGGGCTTGATGCATTTGTAGATGAAACTTCTAAAAATGTGACTGGTACAATAAAATTAAAATTGTATAAAGGGAAGCATAAAAAAATCGCTGGAAGATTTACTGATTTTTGCATTGTATAATGAAGAAATTTCTTCATTTGGTGCAAGTGAACTATACAGCCATAAGGATGCAGAAGGATTTATTAAATTATTCTCACTTCCAAATAGAATCAGATCTTACAAAAAAACATAAATAAATTTTTAGTTAAAAAAATTCCTGGAATTAAAAAAATTTTTGGGGATTTTTTTGTATTTTTCAATGTAGTTTAATACTATTTACACTTAAATAGTAAAAGCTCTAACGAAACTAGTATAAATTTAAAAATTATAACTTTTAAATTTTGCTATAACTAAAATTTATTGCAAACAAAAACTAAAAAAATATAGTTTAAAAAAATTTACAAAATGGATTTTTTTGTAGTACAATATAAGAGAATTGATAATACAAATGTAAGTGATATTATAGTAAAAATTGCTTTAAAACTGAACTTAAAAATTATAACTATTTTATTCAAATCCTAAGTTCATGTGATTTTTAATAGTTCGATTTTAAATAGAGTTGAGTATATTTTTATTTAAATAGCAGAGTTGCTTTAAAAAAATATAAAAAAATAAAAAAAGTTTTTTGCAAATTAAATAATAACGAATTTATGTAATCAGAAATTAAAAGTTTTTGTTGTGAAATTGAATAAGAATAGGAAGCATAAAAATTGAAAAAAAGAGTGTGTTAATAGGGATTTTATAAACTTTTAAAAAAATAATAAAAAAATATTTTTAAATTGGGAGGATTTATGAGAATAAAAGATTTGTTTGAGAAAAAGGAGCATCTGATTTCCTTTGAGATTTTTCCATAAATAAAAAATTTCTCTGAAGAGAAATTAAAAGGATGTAACAGCTGAATTAGTGCAATATAAGCCTGATTTTATCAGTGTTACTTATGGAGCAGGGCGGAAAAAAACTAAAAGGCAGGGACTATTGAGATGGCTTCGCATATTAAAAATAATTTGAAAACGGAAGTGCTGGCTCATTTGACTTGTGTTGGAAGTAAAAAAAGTGAAATTAATGATTATTTGCAGGAGGCTAAAAAATGCAATATCAAAAATATTTTGGCACTTCGTGGAGATGTTCCATAAGGAGAGACAGAAGATATTTATAATAGAGGGGATTATAAGTATGCTTCGGAGTTAATTAGCGACTTGAGAAAAAATAGTGAATTTAATGATTTATCAATCGGCGGTGCATTTTATCCTGAAACTCACTATGAAAATAATGATTTAGTTGACTTGTTTCACTTAAAGAATAAAGTTGAAGCTGGTACTGACTTTTTGGCTTCACAAATGTTCTTTGACAATGATGTTTTTATAAAATTTAAGGAACAGGCTGAAAAATTAGATATAAAAGTTCCGTTAATTGCAGGAATTATGCCAGTTACAAATGCAAAACAGATAAAAAGAATTATAGAATTGTCAAAATGCTCTGTGCCTGAAAAACTGGATAAATTACTGGAAAAATATGGAGATAATCCAGAATCTATGAAAAAAGCGGGAATAATGTATGCAAGTGAACAGATTATAGAATTACTGAGCTTATGGAATTAGAGAATTCATATTTATACGATGAATAAGCCTGAAAATTGCTAAAGGAAATTATGAAAAAAATATTGAATTTGCAAGATAATTTAATAAAAATACAAAATAGGAGGTAGCATAATGTCTATAAAAAAAGTTTTAACAATTGCAGGATCGATACAGTGGAGGAGCTGGAATACAGGCGGATTTAAAGACTTTTTCAGGAAAAGAGGAGTTTATGGGATGAGCGCCCTTACGGTTATTGTTACCATGGATGCACGAAATAGATGGGCACATAAGGTTTTTCCCAGTTGAAATGAATGTTATTAAAGAGCAAATTGATACTGTTATAAATGGAATTGGAGTGGATGCATTAAAAACTGGAATGCTTCCAACAGTGGAAATTATTGAATATGTGGGATCTGTTTTTAAAGGTTTGAAAAAAATCCGATTGTTATTGATCCTGTCATGGTTTGTAAAAGTAACTAGTGGATCGACTGAAAATCTTTTTCCAGAAAATGTAGAGGCAATGAAAAAAATGTTTGTTGCCTTATGCAACTGTTGTTACTCCAAATCTATTTGAAAGCAGCGCAGTTAGCTGGAATGGAAAAAAATAGATACAGTTGAAGAAAGCAAAAGGAAGCGGCTAAGAAAAATATGTGACTTAGGTGCAAAAAAATGTTGTAATTAAAGGAAGAAAGTTTTTTTGCAGGAGATAAATCTGTAGATATTTTTATATGATGGAAAAGGATTTTTGAATTTTTTTGAATCTGAAAAAAATAGATACAGAATGGAATCATGGGGCAGGATGCACATTCTCAGCTTCAGTAACTGCAGAAATCGCCAAAGGGGCGACAGTATCTCAGGCTGTTGCTACAACTAAAAAAATTAATAGCAGAAGCCTTGAAGCAATCCTTTAAATTAAATGATTATACTGAATGAATTTGAACCATAAGGCATTTGCACTAAAAATAATATTTTTGAAGTATGAAAAAAACTAAAGGATAAAAAAATAATTTGGAGAAAATTTATTGTAATTAGATTTTACAGTTAATTTTCTCTTTTTTTATTTAAAAATTTTTTTAAATATGTTTTTGTAGGAACTTTATTTTTTTGATAATTTTTTTCAAAATATAGTATAATGTAAAAAAGTAAATCAAATATTGAATAAAATTAGGAAATAATATAATTTTTTTATGAAATAAAAAAACAAAAAAATTATAAAAGTAAAGACTATGAAAATTAATCAACGTTAGTATTTATTGCAGTAGAAAATTAAGAACTTTTATTGGAAAAATAATAGAATACTGTGTTAATTGGAGTTTTAGATTTTTTTACAAATGATTATATTGATAAAAAAATTGATAAGGAGGAGAATGATTTATTTAGATAACTCTGCTAGCACAAAGCCGTATAAAGAAGTTATAGATGTGCTAGTTCAGACAATGGAGGAAAATTATGCGAATGCTGATGCGATTCATGATTTTTCTCATAAAATTCTTTTGAAAATAAAAAAGGCTAGAAAAATTGTGGCTGATTATCTAAAAGTGGAGGCTGACAGAATTTATTTTTACAGCAGGAGGCGGAGATGGAAATAATCTTTTTGCTGCAAAGGGATTATCAATGCAAATTCGCGTATAAAGAAGCATCTGATTACGACAAAGATTGAGCATCCATCTGTTTATGAAGTATTTAGGCATTATGAAAATGCTGGATTTGAAGTTGATTATCTGGATGTTGACAAGGATGGATATATAGATTTAAAGCAATTAGAAAATTTGGTTCGTGAAGACACGATTTTGGTTTCTGTGGGTGCTGTAAATAGTGAAACTGGAGCAATTCAGGATTTGGATAAGATTTCTAAGATTATTCGGAATAAAAAAATAAGGATACATATTTTTCATACTGATTTTTGTGCAAGGATTTGGGTGTACAAATATAAAATTTGATAAAAATTCCTGTGGATGCGATAACGGTGAGCGGTCATAAAATTCATGCACCAAAAGGGAATTGGAGCGATTTATGTAAATAAACATGTTAAAATTGCTGATGTAGTTTTTTGGTTCAAATGCAGAAAAATGGGATTGTAAAAAAAGAACAATGCCAACAGAATTGATTCTTGCATTTGCGAAGGCTGTGGAAATTTTTGTCAAAAGAGGATAAAAAAAGATATGGAACATTCTCAAAATATAAAAATGCTTGCTGATAAAATTTGTGAAGAAATTACGGAGATTAAACTTAATTCATCGCTTGATCGCGAAAAAAATCGAGTCCAAAAGGTTTTGAATGTTTCTTTTAAAGGGGACAAAAGGTGAAGTGCTGACACATTTTTTTAGGGATGTATCAGATTTATGTTTCTACAGGTTCGGCTTGCTCTTCTAAAAAGGAATAGCAGAATACTGGAAGCTATGGGTCTTAATCAGTCGGAACTGGATGGGGCGATAAGATTTAGCTTTTTCAAGTGAAAAATACAGTGGAGCAAATTGATGAAGTTGTAAAAAGGCTGAAGGAAAGTGTGGCAAGAATTAGGAAAATGAGATAGTTTTATTATAAATTTAGATAAAATATGGAAAGGAAAAAAATGAACAATTATACTGACAAAAAAATTTATTGAATGCAGTGGGGCTTTCTTATAGGGGAGTTGTCGTTAAAGGGGAAAAAAATAGAGGGCAGTTTGAAAAAAATTGCGAAATAAAAATTAATAAAAGTGTTGAAGGGTTTGAATATCAATTGTTGATGATTTGTCAAAAATTATATGTTTTTATAAATCCTGAAAATTTAGATGAAATAACAGATAAATTAAAAAGGTTTTTTTGGAATTGTGGGGCTTAATCAGTCGGCTAAGGTTGAGAGAAACGATGAATTTATTAAGGAAAAAGGTGCTGGAGTTTGCAAATTATGCTTATGAACAAGGGGCAAGGACATTTAAGATAAAAAGTTAATAGAAGTAATAAGAGTTTGAGAAGAAATCTATGGATTATGCACGTGAATTGGGGGCTTATGTGCTTGTAAACAGTCCCTTTGAAAAAGGTTAAGATGAAGGATCACTGATGTTATGATAAATGTTGATATTAGAAAAAAAATGTTTATATTTATACAGATAGAATAAAAACTTATGGTGGACTTCCACTTGGGTCAACTGGAAAAGGGCTTGTGCTTTTATCTGGAGGAATAGATAGTCCTGTTGCGTCTTTTATGATGGCAAAAAGAGGAATGCGTCTGAATTTTGTAACATTCCATAGTTTTCCATTTACAAGTCAGCAGGCTCTTGAAAAGGTGAAGGAACTGACAGATATTTTATCGCTTTATGTCGGAAAAACAAGACTTTATTCATTAAATATATTAAAAATTCAGGAAGCAATAAATACACAGACAAAAAAAGACCTGGCTACGATTTTAACAAGACGTGCTATGATGCGTCTGGCTGAGAGAATATCGAATACTATGCAATATCAGGCTTTAGTTACAGGAGAAAGCCTTGGGCAAGTTGCTTCTCAAACAATGGGAGGGCTTACTTGTACAAATGCTTCGGTAGAAAAATTGCCAGTATTTAGACCACTTATTGGGATGGATAAAACAGAAATAATAGAAATTGCGAAGGAAATAGAGACTTATGAAAAAAATCTATTGAGCCGCATGAGGAGTTCCTGTGTAATTTTTGCTCCAAAAACATCCAGTTACAAATCCTAAGTTGGAGGATGTGCTGGCTGAAGAGGCAAAAATTGAAAATTATGATGAAATTATGGATGAAATTTTTTTGAAGAAAGGGAATATTTTAATTTTTGGATAAAAAAATTATAATAAAATTATTTTAGTTTAGATAATTGTAAAAAAATAAAGTAATGGAAAATTAAATAAAAACAGCAATTTAAAAATTTTTTTGTTAAAATTTTTTTAGAAAAAAATAAGAAAAAAAGTATGGAAAAAAATTGCTATATTAGGAGAAATTTGCTAATTTTTTACGAATGGTTATTTAAAAAAATAATAGTGGATAAATTTATGAAAGAGAATTGAAAGGAAAGAAGGAAAAAGAAGCTAGATTGAAAAAGAATTGATGAAATCAGAAGGATAATTTATTTAATTTATAGAAATTATCAGGGATGGAGAAACTCAAATACTTGCTATATCCCTGACTTATTATTCGCTTCTTGCAATTTTTTTCCTGTGGTTGCCCTTGTATTGGGAATCACAAAGGGATTTGGGCTGAGACAAGATATTTATACAGAAATTTTTTTGAACTGTGGCCTGGAAATAATAGCTTTTTTAAAAAGTAATTGTGGATATAGCCCAAAGACTGCTTTTATCAACTGAAAGCAGTATATTAACTGGAGTTGGAATTGTAATTTTTAATTTATTCTGCGGTAAAAAGTGCTCATAATGCTTGAAAATTCATTTAATAAAATATGGAAAATAAATAAAAAAAAGATACACTTACAAGAAGAATAGTTGACTATGTTGCGATTATATTTTTTTAGAATGAAATATTTTTTTGTTTTATTATCTGCATTAAATTCAGTTGTAGTTGAAGAAATGGTAAAAAAATTTCCAAATAATGTTATTTTTAACAAATTTATTTATTGGATTTTTTTGGGTATGCGACTTATATTATTTTATTTAGTTATTTATTTTACATTATTCCAAATACAAATGTGAAAGTTAAAGCCAGCTGTTTTTGCTGGAGTTGTTACAACTGGACTTACTTTTTGGATGGAAATTAATATTTTTGCTGTTGCAATCTTCAATTACAAAATATAACATAATTTATGGAAGTCTTGCATTAATCCCAATTTTTTTCTAATCTGGGTTCAGTATGTATGGGTAACAATTTTGCTTGGAGCTCAAATAGCCTTTTTCAATACAGACTTCAGATGAATTTTTTTGTATAATGAAAAAAATTGAGATGCCGATAAAAATAAAAAGGGAAGCAGGAATACTGATTTTTATCGCTGATTATTAAAAATTTTTGTAGAAAAAAAAAGCCTTCACATATCAGAAATTGACTGACAGGCTTGGAATGGAAGTGTTCTTTGTAAAGGAAGTGCTTTCAGACCTTGAAAAAAAATGGGATTTATAAATGAAGTATTCTATGACAAGAAATTCAGATAGCCAATATCAGGTTGCTTATAGTCCAGAAGCTATAACAATTAGGAATTTATGAAAAAAATTTGATACTAAAAATATTGAATATTATGAAAATATTTTTGACAATTTAAATGAAGAAGATCGAAAATTACTTGAAAAAAATACGGGAAAAAAACTGGCAATGAAAAAGATTGAAAATCCAGAAAGTAAAAATGAGGGTGAAGGCAATTTCAAAAGCAGAAATCACCACTTCCAGAAGCAGAATATGCTGAAAATTTAGAACGTCCTGTAAAAGCCAAGAAAATCAGAAGAATTAAAAATAGATTTTTCAAATTTCAAAAGAGCCGAAAGCAAAAAGGATGAAAATATTCAAGTGAAAAAAAATCGCAGGAAACAGTAAAAAAAGAAATAATAAATTTTTGAAGATAAAGAGCAAGAAACTGAAGAAAAAAATAGAAAATCAAACTGAAGAAGAAATGGGTGAATCAGAAGATTCTGAAAACAATAGAAAAAAAGTTAGATATGAAGATGGAACTTGGAAATTTTTTTAACAAAAAAGATAGCAAGAAGTCGTGAGGCTTTTTTTATAAGTGGGAGATGAATTGCTTTTTTTGTAAAAAAATTGAAAAAAAGGATATACCTATGATACAATTTTTTTGTATAAAATATCGAAGAGAAATAATTAAAAAAATAATATTCAAAAATCAAAAAGGAGGTGTAACTTCATGAAATATAATTTAGCATTCAAATACAGAATTTATCCAAATAAGGAGCAGGAATTATTGATAAATAAGACTTTTTGGATGTGTTCGTTTTGTTTACAATACGATTTTTGTATACTGCGAATAAAATTTATGAAGAAACTGGGAAAAAAATAAAAATAATTACACTGCCAGTTTGAAAAGTGAAAATAAATTTTTTTAAAAAGAAGTGAGACAGTCTAGCACTTTCAAATGCTCAATTAAATGTAAAGGCGATCGTTTACGAACTTTTTTTCAGAAAAAGAGCGAAGTTTCCAAAGTTCAAATCTAAAAAGAATAATGTTAAAAAGTTACACGACAAATTGTGTGAATAATTCGATACGAATTGAGGAGAATAAATATTTGGTCTTGCCAAAATTGAAAAGAATAAAATTAAAAATATCATGAGAAATACCAAAGAATTATAGAATAAAGTCGGTAACATTGACAAACAGTAATGGAAATTACTATGTTTCTGTTTTGATGAATTTGAAAAAGAAATTCAAAAAAAATGCCAAGTAATGATAAAGTAATTGGACTTGATTTTTCAATGCCTGAATTATTTTGTCAGCTCTGAAAACCAAAGGGCTGATTATCCAAGATATTTTTAGGATATTGGAGAAAAAAATTTGAAGAAATTACAAAAATCATTATCGAGAAAAAGTAAAATTTTCTAAAAAAATTGGTATAAGCAAAAAAATCAAAAAAATATCAAAAATTACATGAGTATATTAAAAAAATTGTCGAAGAGATTTTTTTGCATAAATTATCGAAAAAAATTGTCTGAAGAATATAATGCTGTGGTTGTTGAGGATTTGAATATGAGAGGGATGAGCCAGGCATTAAATTTTGGGAAAAGTGTAGGAGATAATGGATGGGGAATGTTTTTGAGGATGGTTGAGTATAAACTGATGTTTTTAGGAAAGCAATTTTTGAAGATAGATAAGTGGTTTCCATCGTCGAAAACTTGCAGTAAATGTGGAAATATTAAAGAGGAACTGAAATTATCAGAAAGAAGTTATAAATGTGAGTGCTGTGGGATTGAAATTGATAGAGATTACAATGCGGCATTGAATATAAAAAACATTGGAAAAGCGATGTTGGAATATTAAGAAAATAAAAGAAGACAGGGTAGGAACTACCCGAAGAGCTTGGTAAATATATTTGGCTAACAAAAGCAGATACTTCCCAAGAAGCTCCCGCTTTTAAAAACGGGAGTAGTTCACTAGCAGTGTGAGTAATAAAAGAAGGAGAATAGCAAATGATGCTGATAGCAGTAGCAGTTATTATAAATATTCTTATAATGGCTGTGATAATTGTTTTTGAATAAAAAAATAATGAGAAATTTGGAAAGATTAATGTTAAATCAGATTAATGAAAATAATCGACAAAATTTTGAAGAAAATAAGCGAAAATTTGATGAAATTGAAAAATCAATAAATTTAGGTACAAAAAATAGTTTGCTTGAAGGGACAGGAAATATTGGTACACTTTTGGCAGAAAATAATGAAAAAATGCTTTTTGAGATTTAATGAGCTTGGGCAGAATATAAATGGGACAATAAATACGAATAATCAGCTTTTGTCTAAGAATTATACGGAAAATAGCCAACTTTTGACTGATAGTATGAATAATGCCATTCAAAAGCTGTCAACGGGATTGAGTGAAAATAATACAGTGCTGACTGGAGTTATGACTGAGAATAATAACAGGCTGACAAAAAAAATATAAATGAATTTAAGGATGTGCTAATCAAAATATAAATGAGAATTTTGAGAAATTAAATCAGAAGGTGGAAAAATAGGCTGATTTGATGAATACGAAAGTGGAAGAACGTTTGTCGAAGGGTTTTGAGGAAACAACAAAAACTTTTGGGAATGTTTTGGAACGGCTTAGTAAAATTGATGAGGCACAGAAAAAAATTGAAGCATTGTCAAGTAATGTCGTTTCGCTTCAAGATGTTCTTACTGATAAGAAAAGCCGTGGGATATTTGGCGAGGTTCAGCTTTATCAGATTCTGGCATCAGTTTTTGGAGAAAAAAACGACAAACTTTACCAGAAGCAATATAAACTTTCAAACGGCACAATAGTTGACTCAATTATTTTTACACCCGAACCATTGGGAAATATCGCAGTCGATTCAAAGTTTCCGCTGGAAAATTATAGAAAAATGTATAATAATGAATTGAACCAAATTGAGCGGGAAAGCGCGAGAAAAGATTTTGTAAATGACCTGAAGAAACATATAGATGCAATTTCTTCAAAATATATAATAAAAAATGAAACAAGTGAACAGGCAGTGCTATTTTTACCTGCTGAAGCAATTTTTGCTGAAATAAATGCCTATCATACTGACATAATAGAATATGCCAACAAGAAAAAAATGTAAGAATAGCTTCACCTACAACATTAATATCGGTATTAACCGTAATTCAAGTTATAATGACAAATATGGAACGTGATAAATATGCTAGCGTTATTCAGCAGGAACTTGAAAAATTAAATATTGAATTTGGAAGATACCAAACTCGTTGGAACAGTCTTCAAAAGGATATTGAAAAAGTTTCCAAAGATGTAAAAGACATTACAACAACTTCCAATAAAATAAAGCAAACGTTTTACAGAAATTTCAAATGTAAAATTTGATAAAAAAATCAGATAATTTATTTGAAACTGTTCAAAAGTCAAATTACTGAAAATTAAATTAAGTAAAATATTTATTTTTATCAAATAATAAAAAAATATAACTTGAAAAAAAATTGCAGGCAGACTAAGAATAAAAAAACAATAGAGATAAATAATAACAAGATTTATAACCAGGAAGCAGAAAAAAATAACAAATCTAAAAAAATGCTGTGTTTATTGGAATTTTATAATCTTAAAAAAATGGTTAAATAAAAAAACAGAAAAAAAGGAGAAAAATTTAGATGTTAAAAAAATGGAATAATATTTGGAAAAATTTTATCCACTTCATATTGGACACGTTGATTTCATACAGCAGGCAAGCGGTTTTTGTGGAAAAATTTATACGTTGTTGTCTGTAGTGATGTTGACAGAGATAAAGAACTTTTTGAAGAATCAAGGATGAAAAAAATGCCGACTGTAAAAGATCGAGCTTAGATTTGTTGAAAAAAAACCTTTAAGCATCAGAAAAAAATATAAAAATCATACATTTGGCAGAAGATGGAATCCATTTTATCCAAATGGCTGGAAATATGGAGTGAAAAGAGTACAGGAGACACTTTTGAAAAAAATAATATAAAAAGTAGATGTGATTTTTTTACAAATGAAACTCAAGATGTGAAAAATTACAAAAACAATTTTTTTAACATTACCAAATTTTTGAAAGCACATTCAATAAAAATTTAAAAATCAAATGATAGATACAAATAGAAATAATTTTTCATATAAAGTGCAACAGAAATAAGAAAAAAATCCTTATAAAAAAACTGGTTTTTTTATTCCAAAAATACGTAAGAGAATTTTTTTGTTTTGAAAGTAGCAATAATAGGTTCACAACATTCAGGAAAAAAACCAATTTAACTCATAAATTAGCAAATTATTACAACACAACTTATGTAAAAGAATATAAAAAAAGAATATGTAAAAGAAGAATTACAAAATAATGTAGATAATCTTCAATATGATGATTACAGCAATATAGCCTATGAACATAACAGAAGAATAATGGATTCTATAAAAAAAATGCAGAAAAAAATTAAGTTTTATCGATACGGATTTTTTTATTCTTTGCAATCCTTTTTCGATTCTTGAAACAGGGAGAAAAAAACATCCAGTAGTGGAGGATTTTTGTAAGACATACAAATTTTTGATGTATTATTATATATAAAAAGATACAACTGATAAAAGCTATTTTTGAGATCGAGATTCTGAATATGATAAAATATTACAAAATTTATTAAAAGAAAATAATCAAAAAAATATTGAATTATTACATAAGTCAAACAAGAGTCTTACAGAAAATTATATAAAAAGTATTCAAATAATAGATAATTATTTAGAAAATCAAAAAAATTAAGAAATATGCTCAAAACTCTTTTTAATATCGAATAAAAAAATAGAATAGCGAAATGGAAATAAATATGGAAAAATTGAAAAATTTTTAAAAAAATCAAAAAAAATTTCAAAAAAAGTAGTTGACAAATATTTTTCTTTTATGATAATATATATCTTGTCGATACGAAAATGTATCAACGGACAATAGAGATATTAATAATGTAAAGAAGCAATTAAGTGTATAATCAATAAAGTCAAGTATCTTGAAAAAGATAACGTCAAGACTAATTAGGTGAAATTTAAATATATGTGTATATATTGAATGAAGAGTTTGATCATAGCTCAGGATGAACGCTGACAGAATGCTTAACACATGCAAGTCTTTGGCGAAGCTGTGCTTGCACAGCCTAGCCAAGGCGGACGGGTGAGTAACGCGTAAGGAACTTGCCCTGCAGTCAGGGATAACAGATGGAAACGACTGATAAGACCTGGTAAAGTCAGGCGGACTCATGTCCAGCCTGATGAAAAAGAGATGCTGCAGGAGAGCCTTGCGTCCTATTAGCTTGTTGGTGGGGTAACGGCTGCCAAGGCGATGATAGGTAGCCGGCCTGAGAGGGTGGAGCGACCTAGGGGACTGAGATACGGCCTTACTCCTACAGGGAGGCAGCAGTGGGGAATATTGGACAATGGGGGCAACCCTGATCCAGCAATTCTGTGTGCACGATGAAGGTTTTTCGGATTGTAAAGTGCTTTCAGCAGGGAAGAAAAAAATGGCGATGCTGCAGAAGAAGCGGCGGCTAAATACGTGCCAGCAGCCGCGGTAATACGTATGTCGCAAGCGTTATCCGGAATTATTGGGCATAAAAGGGCATCTAGGGCGGCCAGATAAGTCTGGGGTGAAAACTTGCGGCTCAACCGCAAGCCTGCCCTGGAAACTATGTGGCTAGAGTACTGGAGAGGTGGACGGAACTGCACGAGTAGAGGTGAAATTCGTAGATATGTGCAGGAATGCCGATGATGAAGATAGTTCACTGGACGGTAACTGACGCTGAAGTGCGAAAGCTAGGGGAGCAAACAGGATTAGATACCCTGGTAGTCCTAGCTGTAAACGATGATTACTGGGTGTGGGCATGAAGAGTGTCCGTGCCGAAGCTAATGCGATAAGTAATCCGCCTGGGGAGTACGGCCGCAAGGCTGAAACTCAAAGGAATTGACGGGGGCCCACAAGCAGTGGAGCATGTGGTTTAATTCGACGCAACGCGAGGAACCTTACCAGATCTTGACATCCTGCGAAGGCCTGCGAGAGCAGGCTGTGCCTCCGGGAACGCAGAGACAGGTGGTGCATGGCTGTCGACAGCTCGTGTCGTGAGATGTTGGGTTAAGTCCCGCAACGAGCGCAACCCCTATTGCTAGTTGCCATCATTAGGTTGGGAACTCTAGCAAGACTGCCTGCGAAGAGCAGGAGGAAGGCGGGGATGACGTCAAGTCATCATGCCCCTTATGATCTGGGCTACACACGTGCTACAATGGCCGGTACAGAGAGCCGCAAGGCGGCAACGCCAAGCCAATCTTTAAAGCCGGTCCAAGTTCGGATTGAAGTCTGCAACTCGACTTCATGAAGCTGGAATCGCTAGTAATCGCAGATCAGCAATGCTGCGGTGAATACGTTCTCGGGTCTTGTACACACCGCCCGTCACACCACGAGAGTTGTCTGCACCTGAAGCTGCCGGTCCAACCGCAAGGAGGAAAGCATCTAAGGTGTGGATAGTGATTGGGGTGAAGTCGTAACAAGGTATCCGTACCGGAAGGTGCGGATGGATCACCTCCTTTCTAAGGAGAAACAAGCACTGCTTCTTTATATATCTTATGGGCGTGTAGCTCAGGTGGTTAGAGCACTGTGCTGATAACGCAGGGGTCGCTGGTTCGAGTCCAGCCATGCCCACCATAAGAAGTCTTGGGGATATAGCTCAGTTGGGAGAGCGCTGCCCTTGCAAGGCAGAGGTCAGCGGTTCGAACCCGCTTATCTCCACCAATATTATTGTTTAGGGACAATGGGAAATGAATAGTAGGTAAAAGATTATAACTAAACTAGAGTAAAAAGTTATTCTGGATATAAAAAGCTAATAAGGGCACACGGAGGATGCCTGAGGCAGCAACAGCCGACGAAGGGCGTGATAAGCTGCGATAAGCCGGGAGAAGATGCACATAATCATTGATCACGGATTTCCGAATGGGTAAACCTGCATGCCTGGAGGGCATGCGTGAAAAAGCAACAAGCCTGCGAACTGAAACATCTAAGTAGCAGGAGGAAAAGAAAGTAAAAACGATTCCCCAAGTAGCGGCGAGCGAACAGGGAAAAAGCCTAAACCAGTGCCAGTGTCAAGCGGACAGCGTTGCTGGCACGGGGTTCTGAGACTTCCATTAACGGATTGTCATAATGTTTAATCTGCATATGTGTAAGTGGAATAGGTTGGGAAGCTGGATAGAAGAAGGTGAAAGTCCTGTAGAACATAAAAGCATATGTGGAGACTGGAAGCACCCGAGTGGCGTCAGGCACGAGGAATCTGGCGTGAATCAGCGTGGGATCAAAATCACGTAAGGGCTAAATACTGTTGTTGACCGATGGTGAAGAGTACCGTGAGGGAAAGGTGAAAAAGAACCCTGAGCAAGGGGTGAAACAGAATTTGAAACCGTGTAACTTACAAACGGTAGGAGCACATTATGTGTGACTGCGTGGATTTTGGTTAATCATCCTGCGAGTTATGGCTGGTGGCAAGGTTAATAGAGCGGAGTAGAAGAAACCAAGTCTTAATAGGCGTCAAGTCGCCAGTCATGAGGCATGAAACCTAGTGATCTGAGGCCTGTCCAGGCTGAAGCTGAGGTAAGACTCAGTGGAGGTAGAACTCACCGCCGTTGAAAAGTTGGGAGATGAGATAGGGTCTAGGGGTGAAAAAGCCAATCGAACTAGGAGATAGCTCGTTCTCTCCGAAATGCATTTAGGTGCAGCCTTGAACTGAGATATGTGGGGGTGAGAGCTCTGTATGATCCAGGGGGCGTACTGCTTACCGAAATCAAGCAAACTGCAGATACCATATATCATGTTCAGGAGTGAGTCCGTGGATGACAAGGTCACTCGGGACGAGAGGGAACAGCCCAGACCGCCAGCTAAGGTCCCTAATTATGTCTAAGTGGGAAAGGAGGTGGACATTCATAGACAACCAGGAGGTTGGCTTAGAAGCAGCCATGCCTTGAAAGAGTGCGTAATAGCTCACTGGTCGAGAGTGCCTGCGCCGAAGATGTAACGGGGCTAAGACATAAACCGAAGCTGCGGAAGATACACTGTATCTTGGTAGGAGAGCGTTCTGTAGGCCGTCGAAGGGATGCCGCAAGGCCGTCCTGGAGGTATCAGAAGCGAGAATGCAGGAATGAGTAGCGAGAAGGCGGGCGAGAATCCCGCCGGCCGGAAGTCCAAGGTTTCAGGGAAGGCTTGTCCGCCCTGGGGAAGTCAGGACCTAAGCATAAGCAAAATTGTGACGGCGAATGGAAAACAGGTTAATATTCCTGTACCGCTGTTATCGCTTGAGAGACGGAGTGACGCAGGAAGGTATGCGAGAAGGCTGACGGTTTAGCCTTTCTAAGGGCCCAGCGTGGGCGTGCAGGCAAATCCGCACGCCTAAACGTGAGACCTGACGGGGAAGTGCATTTGCATAAGTCGCAGATCCTACACTGCCAAGAAAAACTTCTATCGATGAGAAGCAGCGCCCGTACTGTAAACCGACACAGGTGGACAGAGTGAGAAACTTAAGGCCGACAGGATAACTCTAGCTAAGGAACTCTGCAAAATAGCCCCGTAACTTCGGGAGAAGGGGTGCCTGATATACCTGAAGGAGAGAAGCGCTCCCAGGGGAAACAGGCCGCAGTGAAGAGTCTCAAGCAACTGTTTACCAAAAACACAGGTCTATGCTAAGCTGAAAGGCGGCGTATATGGGCTGACACCTGCCCAGTGCCGGAAGGTTAAGAGGAGGGTGAGAGCTCCGATTTGAAGCCCAGTGAACGGCGGCCGTAACTATAACAGTCCTAAAGGTAGCGAAATTCCTTGTCAGGGTAAGTTCCGACCTGCACGAATGGTGAAATGATTTGAGAGCTGTCTTGGCTGGAGACCTGGTGAAGTTGTAATGCCGGTGAAGATACCGGCTACCTGCAGTAGAGACGGAAAGACCCCGTGGAGCTTTACTGTAGCTTGGCATTGGGTTCTGGCAATGTGTGTATAGGATAGTTGGGAGACTGTGATGCAATGGCGTCAGCCATTGCTGAGTCACTGTTGGAATACCAACCATATGCTGTCGGAATTCTAATCTGGCAACGGAGACAGTGCTAGGTGGGCAGTTTGACTGGGGCGGTCGCCTCCCAAAAAAGTAACGGAGGCGTTCAAAGGTTACCCTCAGGCTGGATGGAAATCAGCCTAAGAGTGCAAACGCATAAGGGAGCTTGACTGCAAGACAGCGGGTCGAGCAGGTACGAAAGTAGGAGTTAGTGATCCGGCGGTTCGCATGGAAGGGACAGTCGCTCAACGGATAAAAAGCTACCCCAGGGGATAACAGGCTGATACTTCCCAAGAGTCCATATCGAGCGGAAGTGTTTGGCATACTCGATGTCAGCTCGTCTCATCCTGGGGCTGGAGAAGGTCACAGGGTTGGGCTGTTCGCCCATTAAAAGAGGCACGCGAGGCTGGGTTCAGAGCGTCGTGAGACAGTTCGGTCACTATCCACTGCAGGCAGCCTGAATATTGAAAAGATCGACCTTAGTACGAGAGGGATCGGGTTGGACAGACCTCTGATGTATCAGTTGTCACGCCAGTGGCATGGCTGAGTAGTCACGTCTGGCACGGATAACCGCTGAAAAGCATCTAAGCGGGAAGCCGACTTTGAGATGAATATTCGTAGTATCCATAGAGAACATATGGTTGATAGGCTAGGGGTGAAAGTGCAGCAATGCATTCAGCTGACTAGTACTAATATTACGTCTGCTTTTTAAGATAATCTTTTACTGCTGCTATTTATTTCTCATTGTCTTAATGGACAGTATGTATATCTAGTTTGGTGATGATAACGACAGGGATACACCCGGAAACATTTCAGAACCCGGCAGTTAAGTCTGTTAGTGCCTAAAAATACTTGGATTAGTCCTGGGAAGATAGGTAGTTGCCAAACTTTTTTTAAATATGTGTGTCTCCGTAGCTCAGCCGGTTAGAGCATCTGACTGTTAATCAGAGGGTCGTTGGTTCGAGAATCAACCAGGGGACGCCATTTTTTTATTGCAGAATTGAATTTATTTTTGTTATGTCATATTCTCCTTAGCGGAGTTTTTTATTTATAGTAAACTACTTTAA
>BNJU01004629.1_pt1 | contig 46072 bp, 43 predicted proteins | sample 8539281 | NCBI WGS metagenome assembly BNJU01 (sample SAMD00202456, study PRJDB9452) | human saliva metagenome | isolation source: human saliva | place: Japan
CCAGCAGCGACCGGTGCTCGCCGGGTGAAGAACAACCGTACTCAAACATCTCGGTAGCGAGCTTTAACTATGTTTCGATGGAAAAATCCCAGGGGACTATCTTCTTGCGCCAAAGGATGCTGTCCTCTTTTTCGAATCAAAAGACCCTTCCACTTGTATTGAGCGAAGCACAGCGTGCTGCCGGCTTCTTCTGCGCCGATAAAATGGTCGGTGATCGATCGGAAAAGGATCACGCATTGGTAACATGCTTCGGCTCGCTGAAACGTCTCATCTTATGATGAAGGGTGTGAGCAGGTCCCTATAGCAGGAAAAGGATACGGATTTAGAGATCGCCGGTTTGGGTCTGAGGGAGCTCTCCAGTAGTGCCGGTCCATCGCTTACGTTCCAAGTGATGGTCGATTCTTTGGAATTCGCGCCCTTGCTGCGGACGTTTTGGGACTTAGTCTCGGGTTCGCGCTTGTCTCGCAAGACTAACGATGAAGATTGGATCACCTTCTACCTCTACATAGCTACGTAGCTGCCTATCTTGGGCAGGAGATGTTTCCGCGAACTTGGTAACGGCGTATAAGAACGAAGCAGGTTTTACAGCTTTATGTTTGCGCGTGCAGCAAGGGACGGTCGGCTTCACGAATGCCTCTGATATTGCAAACACACAGTTGACGTCGTCGTCAGCCGGTCAGACCTGGCTCACCTACTCAGCTCTTCAGGCCTCAAATGTCATGCGTGTTTATCGAGCCATTTTGGCCAAATATCGATAAGGCCTGACGAAGACGAATCATGGATACCGGTCTCGTATGTCGCATCTAACAGGTGGTCGACACCTGATCGGTTGCGAAATATATGGCGGCAGCAGGGCACATCTGAGACGTTTATCGTCCTCCAGGATTCTGTTTTATGCGAACTCAGGAAAAAGTTGCACGATGTCTGGTTCTACCGCGATACCAAGAGAAAAAGAGGGTGACCTCGTTATTCCAAGATGGTCATATTCTACATCCTGTTGGGATATAAAGGTATCAACGACCGGCGGTGAAAAAGGATGCTGTGAAGGCCACTTTGCCTGCCTGTGAAAACAGCCTTCACACTGGTTATAGTAAGTTTTGATGGTCATGTTATTCCGTCAAAACTCCAGAGCCACGCTCATCCACACGAGACCGTTCGAGGCAGTTCCGTGGGGAATATGATGCTAAGGGCGATATTGCTGTAATTTTAAGCGGAAGTGTATACCTGCGCTCCAAGAAGAGTCTTTGCCTATGGCGATAGCGATAAGAACGTTGAAATGAAGAATGAGATTGTTTTGCGTTTTTACTGTTCCAGGGATAACTCCTCAGTGACCTGTTACCATTTAACTTTAGCACTTTCTACAAAGTGGAGCTTAGTCTTCAAGTTCTAGGTGAGTTCTGTGGGACGATTTTGCGCGCCAGCCAAGAGTAGAGTATATGCAGGCCAGATGGCTCTTTGTGTTGAATTCACGGATGTGCAGTATCGACGATTGGTGGGAGTAGGCACTTTCAGCTAAAGCTTCTCTGTACTTTGGGATATCGATACGCTAAAAGTGCGCTATCGCCGTTCGATTCTGTGCTCCCACGATTCGCGGTCCATAAATCAGACTTTGCGGTATCAGCTGTTTTATCCTCGATTGATATAGCCTATATATTGACATAATTCACAGCTAATATATAAGGAGGGTCGGAGATAGCAGCATTAACAATGCTGGGTACTTGCAGAGGCCAGAGTAGTTCTCTCGTGTGACTGCAGAGGTGAGTAGGACTGGCGGGTCCTGTCACCATCTTAAAAAGCTACATGCGTGTGGGTTGTCATTCAGCCAGCTCAAAGGAATCAGCCAATGCCACAGATGTACGGCTGTTAAGCTTTATGGATGAGTGTCTTTGACGTGTTCGAAAGAACTTGCTGACTAGTATGCTAGTTTCTAAAGAAGAGGTTCTCGCCATCCATGCAGCTGTAATCATGCGGTTTGGTGGACTTAGGGTTTTGCGATGAAGGACTTCTGAGACTCAAACGCTTTACTAGTCGTTCCAAAACCTTCGTGGCTGGACGCGTGGCAGGCGCGCATATTGAGAAGGCGTTAATGAAAGTGTCTTTCGGCGACATGTCCGACCACCCGTTTCTTGGTAACGCTAGGGGACAGGTGCTGCTGCTGGTACCCACACTCGGGATGGCTGCCGGCATCGATTTCAGGCCTGACCATACTGCTGTTTGGGGTCATACTGGGTGGTGCAGCTGTGATGAGCTTACGATTCGCTCTGCGTTGCGGACCAGGCGTAGCGGGTATAAGGTAATCGGCAACTCTGCGACGCATCGTATGAGACTGTCGGAAGGTACGTTCGCTTCGGATGCCGGAGGTGGTGAATTTCTGTCTTCCTTCCGATATTCTCGTGGTTCTCCACATCAAGTATCCGTATGCATGGGGTGTTGGGAACGCATCGCGTGGCAGCATCTGCCTCGTTTGTAATTATGCTACCGGCGTATGCGACGGACGGAAATACCAGATGAAGTGTTGGCGTCTTGCGAGACGCCAACAAGCACATGAATGTTGCCTCGTTGTGAGGGGCTTTGGCGCTGTGTTCGGTTGCTGCCCCGTTGTTTGCTCCGTGCTCAGTCCAGCCGATAGCGCCGGCTGCGCGCCCAACCGGCCGGAGGCCATGCGCGTAAAGCTCCATGCGACGGGCCCTATTCGAAGGGCGCAGATCCCTCCCTTTGTCTCCTTCACTATGAGACCACGGTGGTAGGAAATTGCTCGTCGTAGCTACACGAGCTGCGGAACGAGCTCGGTCTAACTCTCGACGTCCGTCGGCTCTATCGGGACGACCTCGCCGGGACAATTTCCCCGGTGAGCGCTGAGCTCCGCTGCGTTGGCGAGGTCGGACCGCTTGCCCCTCTGCCTCTGCTCGTCACTGGCGTCCTCCTCCTCACGGCGACGACCTCACGCGCATCCCGGCCACGGGTTCCTCTCGGGCTGCGGCAGGACGGTGAAGACCGCCAGCGCCAGCAACGCCACACGGCAGCCAGTGAGCGCCGTAGGTGGCTTTCCATTGCGCTGCCGTCGTGGATCGACTGGAAACCTGCCTTGAGGGAGCGCGAGGGGTCCGTTGCTGGGATACGCGCGAACTTGCCGCTGCTCCCGCGGTTGCAGCCAGGGGCGTACAGAGGCTTCAAAGTGGCGCTCAAATGTCGCGCTTAAGGTCGAGTACAAAGCCGCACGACAATTCTTTCAGCCATCAGCTCTCGCGCATTCTGCTGCTGTACCTGCGGGAACGCTGGAACAACTATAGCCGCTGGCTACGTCCTTCTACGCTAAAGAAGGGCAAAAGCAAATCGGCTGTGACTGTTGTCCGTTTCGAACGATTTTAATCCTGACGACCAGCCGTTTTGTCCCCAGGACTATGAAGGCTACGAGCTCGCTGTTTCAAAACCATGTTCGCGGATGTGCCAGGGTTTGTCCCAAACACCTATGCGATCACGGTAGGATTCGGCGGTATGGCTGATCACATTCGACGAAGCACTGGAATCAACTGGAATGACGCCACGACATACGGGCGAAGAAGAGTGGGTAAAATTTCGCGCCGGATTATGAGGTATGTCGTGTTTTGAAATAAAAAGATCGCCGATAAAGCACATGAATTTGATATGCGCTCGATGAGATTGGAGCCGGTAGCTACATTGTTCCTAGAAAACTACCTGAAAAGATTCGGCTGGCTACCATGACGAAGGGATGAGGTCGAGCATTACCGGCGCGATCACCGCTGCGACGCTCTGCCTCGGCAGGGTGTGTCGCCGCAGAGCGGCTGAGGGCAGAAGGCGTCGATGACGGGCTATCGTCTCTCGACTGCCCTGAGACCGATACCGGGTACCGGTGCGTCCAAAGCTCCAGAGCGGCGAGACTCATCGAGCCTTGCTACGCTATCTCCGGGGACAAAAGTGCTTTTCATCGACGGGTACAGAACGTCGAGGGAGCTTCGAGGACGTGCTCAATGGGTTTCCGCACTGAGGTGGCCCTGCATCTTCATTACGATCGAAAACTTTCTCATATCTTCTTTCTGGAGCGTGGCCACGAAAAGCCTTGGGCGCTACGTCGAATTCGAGATGCAGACGCTGGGCTTGGCCGGTATTGCCAGATGGAAGCGTTTCTTGGGACTGCACCCGTGAACCCGATCTGGTCGCGGAGTTCAGAATGCGTATATCCTCGGTGGCTTCCGACAGCGATGGACCACCCTCGGCGTAACTGTAAACGCGCGCCACGTTGCTGCAGTACGTCAGGAAATCTTCGAAGAAGGACATCCGCAGGCGTAATGAAAATCAGGGCGATCTCCGCGTTCAGCAGTAACGACGTACCGTTTATCAACAGCTTCGGCGCCCACCCGATCTTTACGCGACATCAATCGACCTCGATGTGGCTCAGTGGCAGAGGTCAGCGCGAAAGCGCTGGCGAGTGCCTCAGATTCTTGGAAGATACGCGAGATTATCATGCAAGTGCACCCGCTGACCTGGTCCGAAAATCACTGCGGGGCGAGCAAAGTGCTACCAGCGGACCTGTGAGCTTCTGCTGCCCTCAGCACCAGATAACCGCCGCAACTACGGACCCGTCGCCGAGAACATCGTTTTATCGTTACGCTCTCAGCGCAGGGGTGCGGGTCGAGGTCGACCGGACATCGGAAAAAGCTGGAGTACGATGTCTGGGGAACGAAGGGTGCGGGCTAGTACGCCCGTTCGGGTCTGGCATGACCATCGCGGCCGGCTCGGTCACCGAGAACGCGAATATCGACCGTTCGAGCAGATTGAGAGAGAACCTACCCCGCAAGTACCTGTTGACACGAAAGCTTGATCCATTCACGGCAAAGGACGGCATCATTCATGCCAACATCCTGACATTGACGTATGCAGGAAGGAAGGAGCACTCTAGGAGGGCACTGGCACTCTCGCATGCAGGTATTCGCCTGTGAGACTGATCTTGAATGCGCGCTTCCAGCCCGCTTCATTTTGCTATGCGCTTTCGCTGCATCGATTCAACGCGCGCACGTCGCGCGCGCGGTGAACAGGACTGACCAGCAAGCAGACAATCTACCAAGTGCGCGCTTGTGTTGATTGGGTGCCAACCGTTCCGGCGGTCGAAGATAAAGCCGACGACCCGCTGGAGTTGTTGACTGAGATATGGCGCGGCTACTGCAAAACGAACGCGCGTAAAAGGTAGGAATGAAGACAGAGCGAACATGCAACGCTTTATTATTCCGGTGGCGGGCGTTTATGACCTACTCACCCACGATGCGAGGTTTTTAATAAAGAAGTATGTTCTATATACCGATAATAGCTTGATATCCTACACAAGAAGAAAAAGATAGGAGGCGCAAAAGAATTTAAGAAAATACGGTACGCTTGTCTGAGGAGGCCAGATTATGCAAATTCCATAAGGTAAAAGATGTCTCTGCCCTGACTGGCTTAAAGTTGAGCGTCCAGTTTACCAACGGCACCACAAAAATTTACGATGTAGCACCGCTCATGAAGCGTTTTTCGGCTTTTAAGCTTCTGAAAGATGAATCGCTGTTCAGAGACGTAGAGGTTGATCAGGAGGCTTGTACTTATCTGGAACGATGATCTTGATCTCTCTTGTGACGAGTTGTGGGAGAACGGAGCAGAGGTCGTGACGCCCTTTGATGGACTCATATCGTTTTCGGATGCTAGCGAGCTTTGGGGTTTAAGCGAGTCCACTCTGCGTAAGGCTGTTGCGTACGGCAAAGATAGTTCAGGCGTGGATGCTCACGCAAGTATGGTAAGCAGTGGATTATTAACCGTAGATGCTATGTTGCGAGTATGGCAATCCTGTTTCGCTAAAGGGACTGCAAATACTCAATCTCAGATGCTGTCCATTTCAGTGGACAGTATTTTTATGTCATCATGTGACTGGTATTTCTATAAAAATAGAGGTCTTTTAGTAGGCACCGTGAGATGAGAGTACAATGAAAAATCAGAGTTCAGATAGTCCCGTATGCCCCTAAATGTAATAGTACGAATGTCCTACAATATCTTTGGGGTTTACGACTGCTGGACGATCGATTAGAGCGTGATATTGAAGAAGGATCGTGTCATTTTAGGAGGCTGCATTGTATGTGTAGAATGACTCAGTTTCATTGCAATGATTACGCAGAGTATGATTGGAGTGCAAACTGTATAATTTTGCGGAAGTAGAGTTTTCTGCATGTGTCGGGTATAAACTCGTCATGTTAGATGCTGCGACCACCGTGCCCGCTGACTCGAGACCGCTGCTTTCGTACCGCTCTGCCGTGGTTGTTCAAATCAGCTTCAGCTACTGAAAGCTTCATGATGGGTTTTCCTGTTACAGTTTTCTTGTTGCGTTGAAGCTTCTTGATATAGTTATGCGCTTGATACTGTGTGCAACTTCTGAAAACCTCTGACGTCTCGAACGCCTCCATTTTCTTATGTCCAAGAAATGGGAGGCAGTTCATCTGCGTACCTTCTTGAAATAGCTGTAAAAATCAGAAGCCATTCTCCTTCCGCCTAAATCTCTGCGAGACAAGATTGTGTCAAGCGAAAAGGCCAAGCGCGGTCTTCAGTCACCAATTTCACTAAACATCTTTGACTGAAGTTCTCGTTCAATTTGTCATCTAACCTTCATATATGCGTAGCTGCGCGAGCCTTCGCAGGCATCTCAGGCGTGCGGCGCTTCTATGCTGAAGACGTCGTTGCTGTCCGAAGCGCTTGCCAGATATCCAGCCACAGATGCGAGCAAGGCAGATCCACGCGTTGTCGATGTGCGAGGGTGGCGTGCGATGCAACTCGCTCGCATCAATCTTCCATGGCGAAATCGAGGCCCCAGGGGCATCGTGATTCCTGGGTTCGCTCCAAGATGTCGTCCTCTTGTTTCGAATCAAGAGCGTTCGTCGGGCACCGTAATCAGATGTTGCGCTTGATTGAAGCGCATCGTGCTTGATGGCGTACGACCGCTTCAAAGCAATTCCGTCGCTGTTTATTGCGGCACTGGTGGAACGTCCTCGCATGAGATCGATTATTTCTACTTTCGCGGGCCCGTCGAGATACGCGCCGAACAGCTGCTCGTAGGAGACTCGCGCCAGTTTGCTCGCCGCTAAAGGTGTCCAGGCTTCGAACGGGTCTCGTATTTGCGGCCGATTCCGGAAGAGCGGGTAGCGCGCTCCTATGGATCGAGCGCGGTGGTGGGATTACTTCGGCTCCTCGAATCTCGTTATCCCGTCACGGGCTCATTCGCTACCGTGACCAACAGACTCTTCACCCGAAAATCTCCCAGCACAACGTCTGCCATCCCATCGAGAACTCCCGGCACCTTGTCCAGCGAATGATGTAATCAGCCGGGTGGTCCAGCTCCTCAGGTGTCGCCGCACGCTTCCATTCGCCACCCTCTGAGGGCCGGTCGCGAAAATCCACGCGTTCGAAAGGTTTCGTCGATACGGATGAGCGTGTCCTTCACGCTTGCGGCAGCGCACGCGAACTCCAGCAATCTCGGCCGCCTCCTCGGCGGTCTCATTGCGCCGGGAACAAGTTTTCATCAAGGCCGGCGCAGGTCTTCACCACGCCGTCGCGGTCACGCGTCGATATGTTGCAGCTCGAAGACGGTTGACCTCCTGAGTGGTCCGCAGGCCGCAGCACGCACGCCTCGGCCAGGTGGTCCACGATGAAGCCGAAGTCGCTGCGAGAACATCTCGCCGCGGATGATGTCCATCTCCCCAACGGGGATGTAGGCGTGCAGGCGGTCGATGAACGCCGGTCGTGATACATGGCGGGCGGGTCGTCGAGAAGGTCGTCTGTGGTTGATCGTGCCAGCTCGCGTCGTGGTCGTGTTGCCCACGAGACACCATGGACGCCTCGGCGGTCACCTGCTCGATCCGCGGCTGAAGCTGCTTATGCCGTGTGGTTCTTCATGATGTCCACGATGTCGGCCTTGGGTTTCTTCGCTCGCGCCGGCGAACTCGTCGAGCACACGCAGTCCCAGTAGCCCTGGACCAATCTTGCCAGTCAGTGTTGTTTACGAACAGCCGCAGAGCGTCACCTCGCTCGCCCGATAGAGGGATGCCGTGCGGGCTGAACTCGCTGAACTGCGTGGCTGCCCGTACCCGCTGGGACCCGGTTCCGCAGGTTGTGATGCGCTCGCAGTAGGCCACCAGTCGCGTGGCTGGAACAACCAGCGCGTCAGTGCGCGGGTCGGGCCTATGGAGCGTATCAGCACGTCGATCCACTCGTCCTCAGTGAAGCACGAGCGCCGTTCCACGTAGCCCTCGAAGTCGAACCGGCTCATCTGGATGGGCTTCAGGTTCATCAGGATATAGGGCGACTCGTCGCGCGCCTCGTTGGGCTCGTAGGCCAGTCGCGATCACCACCGCCCGACACCATCAGGCGCCTGTTCTTCTTCACCGTGTCGAAACTCACCGGTATGTTCACGCCCAGGTTCTCGAACGTGGCGTCGCTCAGGCAGCGTCGCTTCTCGTTGAGCGTGACGGACAGCTGTCGATGATGCGCGGCAGCTCCGCGCTTGCGGTGTCGCTGCGGATCGGCACCTCGGCGCGCTGCACGTAGTGTTTGGCCAGGATACTGCGCACGCGCTCCACGCCTGCTTCGATCTGTCCCTCGTCGTCGGTGGCGCAGTTCTGCCCCAAGAGGAACTCCAGCACGTAGCTCGGAACCGCCGCGTTGCCCTTCACAACTTTACAGGTCCTTACGCACCGTACTACGTCATAACGTCGTTGACTTCTTGTCCAAATCGTCCACGAAACGGTCGCTTCCTACGCACCGCGAAAATGGCGCGCAAATAGCTATCGAACTACCGAAGCCGCCCATCAGGCATTTTCAAAGAAGCGCTACCGTATTGTCGTCCCGTATGAAAATGGCGCGCAAATAAAGCCTACGTCACAGCTCGGGACGACGTACATGCTTTCTCCGCCGTTGGGGTCGTAGGGGCTTGATGACCTGTCCACCGTGTGTCGCGGATCGGGCGAGAGATGGTCGAGGGCGCTCGGCTCGTCCGCTCGAACCGGGCCCTAAGCGACGCGTTGCCCGAGCGCGCCCTCCATGTAACGAGACACGCGTGCAGTATGCAGCATGACCCTGTCGCTCAGCGGCAGCTGCTCGAGAGAGACGCAGGCGCGCACGCGACCTTCATGCTCCCCGCGCCGCTCTCGTAGTCGTCCGCCTTCAGCGATGGCGGGAGTCATCTCCTCGCAGCTCGTGGCCACCTTGTCCCCAGCGTGCCTGGCTCCTCACCAGAATGCCGAGCGGCGCACGCGAGGCCAGGCGCTGGTTCCTCGATTGGGAGGGTTGTCGAGCGCCGCGCAGGGCTCCACTGCAGGCGCCCGGGTTGGTGAACTCGACCCTGTCGTCGACGCTTCGACAGGCGCGTTGCCCGAGTCGTCAGGTCCTGGTGCTGACATGTTCGCAATGAGCTCGCGCAGTGCCCGGCATGGGCTGGGGCCTGCTGGGTGCGCAACGCGTTGCCGATGGGTTCGCTCGACACGAGGATGGCGTGGAGGTACTCGATGGTCTGCTCGAGAGCCGTTGGCATAGCCGACGAAACGCGATCCTTCAGGGTACGCGCCGTCCGGTGCCTTCGTATTTGACGATCGACGGCCTTTTCGCTCAAGGCCGGCGAAGTCGGACAGTTTGGCGGGCAAGAGGAGCGCTCCCGTTCGTTACAGAAGCGCTCGTCGTCCTGCGCTGCACCGACGGTCCTCGCGGGTGGCGTGCGATGCTCACTCCTGGGTCTGCGGCGGCGGAGTCTCAGCAGCAGCTCAGTACTTCGCGCAGTCCGGCAGCTCGAGCACGCCGTAACCTCTACGTCCTCAAGCGCCGTGGACGCCTCGTAATCGGCGGTTATCTTTGTTCCATACTTCGCGGCCTCTATTGCCGGGCGGCTTTTCGGCGGCGGTGTAGGGCCACCTGATGTGGCGACGTTCTCGAGAAGTCGACCACCGTGTGAGGCTGGCCGGACCGAGCACACGACCACGCGGCGCCCGTCGCATTCCCCGCTTCGACAATTCGAACGACGCGTTGTCGAGGTTGGTGGTGAAGCCAGTTCTCGACCCCTGTCGTTGCCGCACTTCGGCGTGCGATGGGTCGAACTCGTCCCCCGACCTCGTGTGTTGCGTCGTCGACACCCCATATCATAACACGCACACGATGCCTTCATGGTGCATGGCCGGAGTTCGCGACGCGCTGATGCCTCGATCGTCTTAGGATCGTCTCTGGGGTTGGTCTTGAACTCCACCACTCGAGCTCGGTTGTGCAGCGGTTTCGCAAGCTCGAAACGAAACGGTCGGCATCTTTCATCCAGCTCCTCCTTGCGGCCTACTTCCAAGTGCTCAGGCCCGTGACCGACAAGGGCATGCGGGAACTTTGTTGCCAATTTACCTTTACGCCGTCATCCGTCAATGGCGATGCGCTCGTTGACCAGCGGGTGAATGACGTCGCCGTTCCCAGAGTCGTACTCGCGTTTTCACGCGCGTACTTGTCCCGCGCGCGGTTGTCGGCGGCGCGGTCGCTCTGGTCAGCTGGCCAATCTTCATGATTGATCTTCTCGATGTATTCACGAAGGTATAGTCGAAATTTGACCGACCGTGCTCGGCGTGTAGCGATACGTAGACGAGCGCCCGCGAAAAGCTGCAGAACTTGCGAACATCAGTAGATGGGGCGCTTTCGTGCCCGTCACAATGGGTCGCGCAGTGGTCATGTGGGGAGTCCTTCACGAAGTATTTGCGCGAAGTCCTTGCCCAAAGGCTTCCTCGATGAACTTCCGTTCTCATCGAGCGTCCCAGCATAGGTCACTTCGAGCCGCGCGGAACTGCGCCTGATATCGCATCAGACACTCGCCGTCAAGTACGGGAAGGATGGCATCTCTCGTCGGAGCAGGAATTCGGCGCGCGGGACCTTCACCTTGAAGTCATCCGCCGTCTGCTGCGCGTCAGCTAGAATCAGCCCAGGCGCGAAGGTCGGTATCGACCCGCCGTGCAACCGACGCAGCGTGAGACGAGCGACTACGTCGCGGACCATCGGCACGGCGTACCGAGACCCTGTCGTCGGGGCACCTCGATGGGCACCTCCCCTATGCCGTGAACACGTGCGAATATGCGGTTAGCTCTTCCTCGTTGGACTTGAGTTCGTTGAATCGATTGTCGCATTCGACGCTAACACAAACCGCTCGAGATAGAAACGGAGACTGCTGGGCATCGGAACTCATGCCGTGGAGAGCCGCGCTCGGCGCGTTCGCGTGCGAGACAGGGCAAAGTGATGCCATTCGAAGTCCCATGGTTTCAAAGATCAATCGGTACGAGCAAGCATTACGCGTGTGTCTTTACACGTGCGAATATTTATTGGAATCATCTTGGGACGTAATGACTGGGGACTTTCTCCGATGGGACCTTCCTTTAAATCTGCGTGGATTAATAATCTGCACCAACTCCGACGCTACGAGTAGGGTTGCCAGTGCGAGGATATAGTCGAGATTCGCTTCATCACCAAAACAAGTGAACCCTCCGCTACAAACATTTATTCTGTGGCGGAGGACTCTCAATAGCTGTCGCGTTGTAATGCTGCTCCAAGTGACGCCCTTTCTAAAAGGAAAGCTATCATTACAGTTGCGGAGCCGAAAGAGTGGCGTATCGCATAACCATCGTTCTCCCAATTAATAACATACTCGCCATTGCGCCACACCAACGCCGGAAAAGGCCTCCTTGTGCGGAGAACCATCGTGCGTGTCGAATTCAGCGCATCTTCGCGTGACCGTGCTGAAATTCTGTCAGTACCGACTCGGCTCCCTGGCAGCGAAGGAACAACTTGTTGTTGCGCGATGACCGCTATGTTTCGGTGCGGCCGGGTCGCTGAAGACACCCAAATCTGGAATGCCTTGTGCGGCTTCCGCGCCCAATAAGCAATCGAATAATCAAGATCATTCAAATTCAGATTGGTAAACCTGGTAACGAGGGATGCTTACATCATCTGCGGCTGCTATCAGTGCGTTCTCTCTCTGCTGGGCTGGTTACCCAGCCAACGACGTATCAAATTCCTTGCAGCCTGCGGATCAGGTAAAAAACAGTTGCTGGCTTGGCGCGACCTCGCCGCAATTTGTTCAGCCCTTAGTCGAGATGGAACTATCTAATGACGTGCTGGTCGCATATGGCCTACGCAATTAATAAAACTGCCGGGAACATCACGCATGCATCGTCAGCATACTCGAATATCCTTTTTCCTTAGCAAGGCTGGACCGCGCGCTTTATGCATACAAGTGCTTTTGTCGTCTGGGTACTTTCCACATGGTGAAAAGCACTCATCGAGTCATTAAAAGTGTCCACTCCCCAAATACGGCGGATTCGCAACCACGCAATCAACCCTGCGCGAAAGGGCTTTGAGCACGCCTTGCATCGTGCGGAGCTTCTGAGCATATTCATCCCGAGCAGATCGTCTTCACTGAAGCTCGCCATGGCGGTGTCTACGGCAGCCATGTCGCCGGGTGCGGGCACGTAGAGGCTGCCCACCTCGGTCATGTGCTCGAAGGCGTCGAGGAGCTCGGTCGTGTTCGCGATTGGGCCCGCGCCCGCAAGCACGCCGGTTCGAACTTGACGGGCTCGAGTACCGTCACGTTCGCGTCGATGCACTTTTCGAAGAACTCGGGATCACTTCTGCGCGCCTTCATCTCGAGTGCGAACTTGGTGATCTCAGCCGCGCGGCCGTCGATCTCCATGCCGAAGAGTTGTTCTGCAGGGATAAGCGCCGGGATGTCCTCCGGGAAGTAGCCCTCCTCCTGATAGATTTCGAAGAGCAGGTCGAATGCGTACACGAGGATATGCCCTGAACCGCATGCGGGATCGCAGAGCGTCAGCTCCTCGGGCGAGTAGTCTTTATGAAGTCCTCGGTCTCGACCTCAGGTGCTATGTAGTGGTCCATCCTGTCCGCAAGCGACGAACCCGGGTTGTTGAGCATCCAGGGCGCCCAAGGGGTTCTCCACGGGTATTTAACGATCCGGTCGGGCGTGAACAGCTGCGTGGCAGGTGCGATGTCGTTCGCGGTCGCCTTGCGTCCGCTGTCGTTGTACTCCGCCTTGCGCTCCGCCACATAGAACTGGTAGAGCCAGCCCAGCAACTCGACGGTCTCGCACTCCTCGTCGTCCATGTCCTCGACGATGCGGCCAAGAATCGAATCTTCGGCGAGAGGCCCTGCGGCATGACGAGGGCTCGACGCCGCCGCCTCGCCAAACAGATACGGCATCGCCTGGGCATAGTGGTCGCACACCGCAACCAGCAGCTCGCCATAGGCCGCCTCGGTACAATTCGTACCGGAGCCGCTGCCGCCGGCGAGAACGCTCTCACGCGGTCGCGTACTGGGCGCGAAGCCGAAGTCGAGGGTCGAACACGCCCTGGGCGGCGTCGGCGAGAATCGCAGGCTGGGTCGCTCCCGGGCGCGGCGTCACCACGGGGACGGGCGTGTAACCCTTTGCGTCCATGAAGCGAAGGGCGCATGGGACGGTTGAACCAGGTGTATGCCGTCGACTCGACACGGCGTCCATACCTTTGTCGCTGATGGCGGCCTCGAGCTGACGGGTCTTATCGGGCTGGTCGAGACGCTCGGCGCTGTTGAAGCTCGAGCACGGCGTCGATCCTGGCGGCGACCTCGGCGCGCAGAGCGTCGCGGGCGCCGAGGCCAGTTCTTGATCTTGTTGGAGTCCATGTCTGCCGTCCTGAGAAATCGAAGTCGTTGCCGAACGCGCGGTTCACGGATAGCCGCTGCTCCCACTCGGCGTCAAACTGGTTGGTGTTTCCCACGCGCCTGCTTATCCTCAATGTCGCGACGGCGCAATCGTCCACGTCGTCGGTCACATGGAGCGTGACGCGGGTTTTCCGCTCCTCGGAGCCCCTGCGCCGTGCTCGCGAGCTCGAGCGTCCGCTCCTCGGCGCAAAAGAAGGTGGCTCACGTTGTCGGGGTCGTGAGGCCGACGCGCACGATCAGTGGACTCACCTTCGCGGAGCACGGCTCCGTCTGGTACACGTCGAGCGTCACCGCCGAACCCGTGATGGAGTGCCTGCCGGTGAGGAAGCCCTGTACGCCGGTGCGTTCCGCGGCGCGGCGGCTGTCGACGCGTTGTATGGTCACCACCGGGACGACATTCTCCTGCAGGAGGCGCCCCCGTGGACGTATCGGGCGCCGCTGCCGCGCAGGCGAAGGCGCGTGATGCCGCGGGGAAAAGGCGAACCTGCCCGCACCGTTGAGCGAGAGCTCCGCCGAGAGTACTCGATGAGGATGTCGCTCTTCGGCAGGGTCGTGCCGCATGGCGTACCTCCTGCTGTGACTGACGTCCTGACCGGGGACATGGGCGAGGTCCGAGACCGTCGTCTGCGGCGTAGTTGAACTCCTCCACCTCCCTGTCCTGGTGAGGAAGCCGTGGTCGGCGGTCACGATTACCTTGCCGCACCCGGCGCGCAAGAGCTCGCCAGCTATCTTCGCCACCTGGGAGAATGGCGTCCTCGCAGGCGGCGAGACCTCGCCCTCGGTGTCGCGGGGTCGCCGCGCTTGTCGATCGCGTTGTGGTGGATCGTCACGAGCGGGCGTCCTCGACGGGTGGAAGACCGTCCTCTAACACCTTCGATGCCTGGAGGAGCACCGCCCCCGGCATCGCCGCCTCCACCACTTTCTGGCGGTTGGCGAGCCCGTCTGTGGCGTTGCCTCCCTTCAGCACGTTTTTCAGTCGCCGGGTCGACCGTCATGGAGTCCCCGCAGGGAGCAGCGCAGCCATGCCCAGCTGGGTGTAGCTGGGCAACATGCAGGGCCATGGCCTCGCAGTCCCGCGCCACGTGGGCCCGGCCCAGGACAAGGCTCCGCTGGCGACCCGCGCCGCCAGATCGGCGCCGACCTCGTAGCGCATCGCATCTGAGACTATGACTCCGAGTCGCTTGCCGTCCTCTGCGCTCGGGAACTCCTTCTCCACCTTCTCGTAGAAGAAATCCGCCTGCGAGGGGATGTCCGCAGGGCGGGTAGGTGCCTGCGTCCGCGAGGTGCAGCTGCCATCGGTCGGTGAGGTCGACGAGAAACTTGACATATGCGTCATCAACCTGCGACACGAGCTCGCCGGCGCTTTCTCTTGAAGCCCGCGGGCGCCTTGCGCATAGCGCCGACGAATCGGCGGTACTCCTCGTCAACGCGGTGCCAGTCGGCGCGGTACGCCTCGAAGATGTCCCTCTCCGTCGTCATGGCGGTGCAGGTGCCCTGCTGAGGCTTCGATTCTCTCGAGCGCCGCCGCTCCGGCGGCAAGGCTTCGTACTGGCTGACATGGTCCTCGAACCAGTGGGTGTGCAGGCGCAAGTTCAGCTCTGCGCGGGCGTCTGCTGCGCGCAACGTGCCGTCGAGGGCGCGGCCGAGCATGTCGGCGACGATCCGGTCATCGAAGACGGGGATGGCGTCGTTGGTGCCGACGGCTTCCATGGTGCGCTTGTCGGCCCGGCACCGACGAGCTGACAGCATCGAGTACTCGCGTGCCAGCGCGTCGTACGAATCGCGGGTGCGGCTGTTTGCGGCGAGGTCGGCGAGTATCCTCGAGGCGTCCGCCTTGAGGAGCACACCGTCGTGTGCGAGGTTTGCGCAACGGACGCCCTAGAGCATTCTGAGGGCTGGGTCCTCGGGCGTCGGGTCCTCGCCGGCGGGCGCGGCGTAACCCACGATCTCGAGAACCTCGGACCAGAGCGTCGCTGCGAGCCCGCATTCGCAGATGATACGCAGGGTCTTGCCCTGCCCGCAGCCGAGATGCACGAGGGCCTCTTCACCACGTCGCGCACGGCGTCGCGTGGGACTTCGACCCTCGACCCGCGCAGGCCGCGAGCATCGCCAGCCGCAGGGCGCGTTCGTCGCCTTTGGGAAGCGAGGTTGCGGCGAGGGCGCCGCGGCGTTCCTTCGAGTTGAAGAAGCTGCCGTGCTCGTTAAGCACGGCAGCGAGCTATCGGGGACGTCGCACTCGCTCGCCCAGATTCCCTCCATCTTGCAAGTGAAGGGTGTCGCGGCGAGTTTCACGTCGTGAGGAAGTCATCCTGCGGGCGGGGCTTGGGGCCGGAACGATAGAATTACGAGGCTGCGGGCCGGCCGCTCGCGAAGGATCGTCCGTTTGCTGAAAGCTCTGCACCGGTCACGTCAACGATCGCGCCGTTGCCCAGATCGAGGGCATCGACAATCTCGGCGTACTCGCCGGGCTCGTCCTCCCAGAACAGCGTTGCGTGGCCGAGGTCGAACTGTCCCTTGATCCTGTCCTCTATTTCATGTGTGTCGATGTCCACTGTCCTACCTCGTAACGATGATTCCGTCGTCGACCTTAGCCTCGAGCTCGGCGCGCAGCTCTCGAGGTGAGTCGTCGACATCCTGCCTGCTCTTAATGGTCGGCCTGCTGTAGGCGCCCACGCGGAGGAGCTCAGCTCGCAGGTCCTGGGTGCCTGTGGACGCGCGGGCTCGGGCTGTGGGCTGCCGCCCGTCTCATCGGTCTCCGCGGCATCCGGCTCGGATGAGGACTCGGGCTCGGGCGGGTTCAGGAGTGCGACTATCCTCGCGGCATTGTCCCTCTTGAACGATTCGAGGAAGGTCCGGATGCGCAGCGGCGACCGTTCTACCGACAGTTTGCCCGCAGCCCGCTCGAAGAGCTCGGCGAACGTGCGTCGGCTCTCCTCTGGCAGAGCGTTGAGGTCGCATGTGCTCTCGAACGAGGCGCGGTATTCGTTGAGCTCGCCGGCGACGCCGGCGCAGGCTCTCCCTTGCACGGTCGATCTCGTCGCTTTGCGCGCCTGACGGCGCCTGCCGCGCAGGGGATCTCGCGGGACTTGTAGCATTCGGGGTCGCCCGCGACCGCAAACGCACCCTCGAGTTCGGCGGGGACGTCGATGCCGAGTCGCGCATCTCGGAAGAGCTGCTCTCGCCGAACTCCTGACCTCGTTCCACTCGGCGGCGAGCTGCGAGCCTTCGATGAACTGCTTCATCCTTGAGAGGTTTGCCTTTGCCTCGGTGAGGCTGTCCGCGCTCTCGAGGGAACTGGTCGACGATCATTTCCAGTCGCCGCTCACGGCGCCGCGCGCGTGGTCGAGCTTTCCGACCTTTTCGGCGAACTCCGCGGCGAAGGGATAGGCCGAGGCACGTCCCTGGGCGTCGCGGAACGTCAGGGACCTCCTGCTCGAGGTGGGATGCCAGCTCGCCGGCGATGGTCTTGGCGTCCCCGCCGACGGGATTGGTGCCCACGAGATTTCTGTATGCGCTCTTGATTTTTGCGAGCCGCTCGGGTGGCACGGCCTCGACCTTGGAGACGACGAGCTTTTCCATGTCGCGGCCGGTTTTGAGCGCCTGCGCGAGGGAGACGCCCTCAAGCAGCGCTCCGGCCTGCGGATCTCGATGCGGCCGGCGGCGTAGAGCGTCGCCACAGCATTGCGGACCGCGACGTCGGGCCACCCGTACTCGTCCTTCGTGAAATGCGCCGTCAGGCTCGCCGTGCCTTCGCCGCCGACGGTGACGGAACAGCCCGAGCCCATAAGGCCGATCCAGCTGAGAACGGTCTGGGCGTACTCGGGCAGGGAAGATCGATGATTGTCTGGGCGGGCAGACGGCTGTTGTGAACGTCGCTGTCGCTGTAGTTCTGCGTGATCGCTGCAAGCCCGTGTAGCTGCGCCGCACTGAGCTCGCCCATGGCGCACTCGACCGCGGTCTTTCCCGTGCCGCTCACGGATTCAGTGACGTCGACCCCGGAGACGTAGAATCGAGCTTCCCCAATCAATCCTTCAGGTTGGAGCGGAGCTTGCGCGACTGCCCGTTGAGCATCGCCCTCTTATCGGAGATGATGGTTCCGCGTACCTCGCCTGTGCCGCTCGCCTGGTTCACGTATTTGTTGGTCTTCACGAACATGGCGACGTCGTTGAGGAACGCGTTGGGATCGTGCAGCGCGACGGTGAGCGTCTTGGGGGCTTGAGGCGGGGATGTCGGCGATGCCGGAGGGGCGTCGGTCACGATGTCGAGGTCAGATCGCTGCCCCCGCGCCCGATGAGCGTCGCCGTTCACCTTGAGGTTGTAGGGAAAAGCATGGGAGAAAGCGCCGTTCTCGTATGCTGCGCGCAAGCGCCTACGATATCATGAACGCCTCGCCGATCTTGTCGCGCACGTCCGAGGTCTGTATCTCCGTGTTGCGTATCTCCTTCTCTATGTCCTTCTCGTCGTCGGTGAGATACTCGTAGACGTTGGAGTTGGGGTTTCGCCGGATGTAGAGCTGGCGTTCGAGTTCGGCTAGCGCGTCCTTGATCTCCTGCTCGAGCGTCGCCGTGTTCTGCTTGAAGGACCCGTACAGCAGCACGCGAAGGTTGCCCGAGGTCGCCCTGAAGTCCTTGCAGTACTTCACGAGTAGGAGCGCCTTCAGGACGCGGATGGCTATGGGCATGTTCGCGAGGTTCGTCTCTGCGGTGCTGATGGCGCCGTAGACCTCGCTCTTCAGCGAGTTGCGAAGCCCCTCGAACATCGAGTCGAACGTCGCCAGGTCCTGACCCTCCGTCGAGCCATCTCCGCGGTTAAGCTCGACGCCGACCTCCTGGAACACTCCGAGCATCGAGCGCGCGCCCGTCGAGTGGTGCCTGCCGGTGAAGGCGTTGTAGTCGGAAAGCCCGCGCATGGCGGAGATGAAGAGCTCGAACTGGTAGGGCACGAAGGGGTACGTGTCCACGAAATCGTCCTCGTCCCTGTAGTTCACGTAGCGCTTCGAGCCGTCGGCGAAGTCGAAGAGAACCGGGAAGTCGTCCTTGTACCTGTCGTACATTGCGTCCAGGGCGGGGAGGGCATCGCGGCTCTTGGCCAGAAGACGCTGCTTGATGACCTCCTTGGCGTCCTTGGACGTGAGCTGCATCTTGACCTTGAACCGCGCCTGGATCTTGGAGAAGTCGTTGGCGGACCTGTCGGTCATCTGGCCGATGGTGTCCTCCATGTTCTCCTGGCTGGTGACAACCACCCATGAAGCGCCGTCGCACACGGTGGCGAGTTCCTCTGCAACGGATTGCAGATTAGTCATCAGGTTTGAATCCTTGGCGATGTACTGGCCGGCCTCGTCGACGAAGAAGTTCAAGCGGAACCCGGGTCCGTGCGCATCGATGTATTCTTTTACGCGCAGTGCGAAGGCGTGGATGTCGGGCTTGTAGGTCTGCTGGTAGTAGCTTACGACGTTGCCGTTGGTTCCGGGCTCGTTTCCGCACACTTCGTCGAAAGCCGCGGTGATCTTGGTGCCGTAAAGGAGCACCGCCTTGCGGACGTCTTCCCACGGTTTTTCAGTTGCCGCCTCAATCCTCGCCTTGAATGCGTCCAGCAGTCCCTCTCGATCGAGGTCATATTCCATTTTGGCGATATGCTGCTGGTCGCCGTCAAAGTAGCCGCAATGGCGGTTGAATACCTTGATGAAGGCGGCAAGGAGACCTCCCGCCTCGGTGCGGCCCTGGTTGGGCGCGATGATGTCGATGTTGAAGAGGATCGACTCGCTTGGATGGCGGGTGCGGGCCTCTTCCATGGCGCCCCGCAGCGCGGGGTTGTCCTCAAGCTTGGGCAGGATGTAGTCGATGGCCCGTTTGCCAGCGACCTCCTGGTCCTCCAGGATCACGGCGAGGATCTTCAGCAAGTGAGACTTGCCGCTGCCGAAGAAGCCCGCAATCCACGCTCCGTTGCCAGTGGCGTCGGGGTCGTTGTACTCGTCGAAGAAGCGGCCGAGATGGCCCGCGAGTTCGGGGGTGATGACGTACTCGTCAAGCTCGTTGGCGAGGTACTCGACGCTGGAGGCCTTCACGACCGCGTCGATTGGCCTGTCGATTGGCTTTTCGTACATGTCCTCGTATCTCATGGGATTGCCTCCTAAAGGTCGAATACGTTCGTGGCGCGGTAGTAGCCGCCGTTCGCGTCAGAGGGGATGTTCAATATGTCAAGTGAGGTCGATCCGTCGGCGTTCTGACGGTATTCGCCGGGAAACACCAGTACGATCGGTGTATCAGTATCAATCTCGCCCAGCAGCGTGTGGGTGCGTACGTAGGGGAACGTCTCCCCGACGCCCGTGATGAATGCGATGTCGCACTCCACCTCGCCGATGAGCCTCTCGACTGCGGGCTTGATGACGCTTGTGACGCTGATGGTGTCCTGCAGCATCATGATCAGCTCATCCCGCGTGGCGGCTTGCTCTGCCTCGCAAAGGGGTTCCCACATGCCCTGCGAATCCAGGTAGTCGAGGACGATGTCGTAGAGGTTCACCTGTGTGGCGCGAACGCCCCTGTTGAGCAGGGTCGTCGGCGCAGACGGCCGTCACGAGTCGAGCATAGGACCTTTGGGACAGCGGATACGGCAGGACGTAGGTTGATTGCCGCATGGTGAGGCCCTTGCGGCCGAGCAGGGCGTCGTCGGAGGTGCTCCACAATGAAGGAGCGCGCTCGGGCGCTCGATATGCTCGAACTTCCGGGTCACAATGGGACACCTGCCTTCGGGAATAGCTCGATGTCCCACGGTGCACGCTCGCGAACGAGGCGTCGCAAAAGCAGGGGCGAGGATAGAGTGGGGTTATGTTGTAGTCGTCGTCGAGGGGCGGCATTCGCGGAGCATCCCAAAAGCCCTAATCTCGAGCTGCTTGCGCGACTTGTCGGTAAGGCGTGCAAGCTCGGGTGGTCCATCGACTCCTCGTCGACGAATGCCGTCCACGCCGTTCGCGGCACGTCGGGCACCATCTTGGAGAAGCGCGCGGCGACGACGTTGGCCGAGAACGCGCGCAGGACGGGATAGGTGCGGCAGATGACGACCCAAATCGGCGAGCTGGTCGTCGTCGATGGCGTCGGCTAAGAATGCCATCTCGTCGGTGTCGAGCATCCTGAGGCGTTTGACAAGCTCGCTGCCCACGCGCTTGCGCGTACCCTCCTGTTGAGGGCTGATGATGTTGTCCTCGATGATGCGCCGCCTGACCTCGGTCCAATCAAGGCAGTCGACGTAGGCCCTGGCCACCTCCACGGTCTCGGGCCTGCGAGCGCCGATGCTCGTGAAAAGAGGCTGTACTTCTGCTCGCTATCTGCCATTCGTGAGCTCCTTGATGAGGGCTTTCGCGGACGTAGGCGCTCAGGCTCGTGCCCTTTAACGCGGCTGCCTCTTTAGCAGCATCTCGCAGCGTGTCGGGAATCCTGATGGTAATGGCGGTCTGGTTGCCACTCACCAGATACTCCCTTATGTCGGTGGAATTCGCGTCATTGCGGATCGTATCGGCGTAGCCCATATCGTCCATCCTAATGTTTGCAATGTGCAATACATTGTAATTGTACGTCATAGTGAACCGCCGTGTTTCCAGAAGGACGAAAAAAACAAAGTAGCTATGTTAAAAGGTTCAAAAGAGATGAAGTGAAGCTAGTCGAGTATGCACGAAGGTTCGGCGTTGAGAAGAAATCAGCAATTAACTGGATATACTATTATGAGGATGAGGAATGAGACGCAGCTCAAGGCATATATTAATAAGATGGTTAAGGAGGCGAGTATTCCCGCACAAGCTCTCATGCAGAGTTACCTCCTTGAGAGGTTATTCGAGTACCTCTCAAGATAGACAAAAAGAGGGCGACATGGTTATGCAAGCACAAGGGGGGTTGACGAACGTGAGGAAGAATCCGTACGCAAAAGGAATCAATCTTCAAGACCGCTGCAATACTGCAGAAACTCTTATTTTGGAATTGATTGATGTTCACAGATAATGTTCATGACAAATAGTAGAAAAATAATTGCAAGATAACTCAAAGCTCATGCAAGTTCTTATGTTTATTGCCGGTATCGGCAATAAATAGCCTCCTTTGTTATACTAGTCACATCAGTTTTTGCCGATAGGGAGGTGAAGCTCGATGGGATTTCTTTCTGCAGCAGAAATTGCTGAGCTCTGGGGTATATCTGAGAGAAGTGTTCGCAATTATTGTGCAACAGGTCGCGTACCAGGCGCTTTTCTCGTGGGAAAAACTTGGAACATTCCAGCCGATGCCCTAAAACCTTCTCGAAAAAACGCTAAAACATCGTCCACAAGTCCGCTGCTTACGCGCTTGATTGAAGAAAAGTCTTCAAAAATAAAGGGCGGCATTTACCATAAGCTCCAGGTTGAGCTTACCTACAACTCTAATCATATTGAGGGAAGCAAGCTCTCCCTTGATCAGACGCGCATGATTTTTGAAACAGCAACTATCGGTGTTGAAGAAAATCCTGTTCACATTGATGACATCGTAGAAACTCAGAATCACTTCCGCGTTATCGATTACGTGATTGACCACGCAAAAGACCCTCTTACAGAGGTCATCATTAAAGAGCTGCACCGTATTTTAAAAACGGGAACTACAGATTCTGTACAGGACTGGTTTGCTGTTGGAGATTACAAACGCTTTCCAAATGAGGTCGGTGGGCGAGAAACCACTCTTCCAGAAAATGTTGCTAAAGAGATAAAGTCACTGTTAAAGGCTTATAACTCAAACAGCTCTCATACCTTTGAAGACATTGTTGATTATCACGTTCGCTTCGAGCGCATTCATCCATTCCAAGACGGAAATGGACGCGTTGGCAGATTGATTATGCTCAAAGAATGCCTTGCTCATGACGTTGTTCCGTTTGTCATTTCTGATGATATGAAGTCTTGCTACTATCGCGGACTCTCTAAGTGGGACAAGGAGAACGGCTCTCTTCTTGATACGTGCCTTACAGCCCAGGATAGATTTAAAGCAACGCTGGATTACTTCCGAATCGCGTACGGTGATAAGTAAGTTTAACTGCTCTTTTCTCGCCCTAACGTTATATTGCTGAACCAGATTAATAGGCGTCATCATATTGCGCATGCAGTCGATGAGCTCCTTCTGGATAACGAAAGACCCTCGTGAGCCGTTGCGCCACTTCCTCAGGGGAGGGGTTCACCGCGTCTTTGCGTAGTGGTAAATCTTGATCGGCTTGACCCCAGCAACCTCGCAACCTCTGCCGCGGAATAGACGTCCTGTGGCAGGACGGGCTGCCGCACGAGCCTCATCACGAACAGGGTGTTGCCCTCGTCCTCGCCTTCGACCTTGATGTTCGGGACCTTGATTCCCGACCGCTTTTTCTCAGTCATGGCGAAGCGCCCCCGGGTTCTGAACTGCCTCCCATTTCTTATGTCCAAGAAATGGGAGGCAGTTCATCCATATGGGACGGAGGCTTTTTCTTTGCCGTTTTACTCCCTTTCACCTGCGATTTCGCTATTTACTCCCCGCATTTCAAGACGGCAAAGTACGGGGCGGTATTCGGAGGAATGGGAGTAAGGATTTATCCCAAGTGAGTAGACGCGCTGTTTTTGTTCCCGAGGACGAAACTGGGCCGTTTCGGGGCCTGTGAAACTCAAATCGAACTCAATGGGCATTTTTGCGGTCTCCGTACGGCGTTTACCTAGGTGTCCTGGATCGGCAGGGGGAACCTTGACGTACGGGCATCCCGCTGATTCGGCCGTCATGCTCTGCTCCTTTCGGAGCGGCAGACGCTGCATCTCAGAGTTGCGGGATTCGGCGGCGATGGCGCGATGTCCGTTGCCTTCGACGCCGCTCGATGTCGACGTTGCGGCACCATCCGCGCTCCCTCCGGATCGCCCAGGATGGCCTCGAGATAGTCCTCGGAGGACTCGCGCCCGGAAGTCATGACGCTCCCCTTTCTCGCTTCTTCGTTCGCGACGCCGCGTCGCAAATACTCGACCGCCCATCTCATAAAACCAGCGTCGACCGGGCCCTCCCGCAGAACGGCCCCTTTTTTTCCAGCACGACCGCGAAATCGCAGCATTCCGCCACGAGATGCATGTCGTGCGTCACCACTAGCACCGCCATCCCGCTTTTGGCGATGGCTCGGAACAAGCTGGCGGCCTCGAGCATATGGCTGTAGTCAAGCCGCTCGTCGGCTCGTCGAAGATGAGGACCTTCTTGCGGCTGGCAAGCGCAGAGGCTATAGCCACTCGCTGCTTCTGCCCTCCCGAAAGCGACATGGGATGCCTGTCCTCCAAACCCTCGAGATCGAGGCTCCCGAAAGATCTCCTCGAGGCCGGATACGACGCTCTTGCCGGCGGAGGCAGAACCTCCTCGCGCACGGTCGGGCAGAAGAGCTGGTGGTTCACGTCCTGCATCACGACGTAGCTCATGGCGAGGCGCTCCCGCTCAGAGAGTGGGCGGGCCTCCCTGAGAAACCTCCCATATTCGGTTTGACGAGCCCTGCGAGGCTAGCGCGAGAACGTCGATTTTCCCGCGCCGTTCCTTCCCAGGACGGCCGTCACACTTCCCATCCTCACATCCATGCAGGTGATGTCGAGGGCGGGGACGAAAGGCGCCCCGATAGGAGAGCCCACGTCGGCTAGGGTTAGTTTGCCCAACGCTTTTTCCTCGGGGCGCCGGTCGGCCTTCGAAGCCGCGGGAAAGCTCGCAGCGCAGGGGCGCAGGCCGGTCCTCGCCCGGTCCTCGCGGCTCATGCGCCCGACGTCCTCCAGCGACATCTCGCAGACGAGCCTCCCGTCCTCGACGAGAACCGCCTTGTCCGCCACGCCGTCGAGGTATCCGAGCCGGTGCTCGGCGACGAGGATGGTCGCGCCGCGGCGCTTCAGACTCGCGATGATCGTTCCCAAGGCGTCTATCGCCCTCAGGTCGAGGTTGGAAGAGGGTTCGTCGAGGACGTACACGCTCGGAGACATCGCGGAGACGCCGGCGAACGCGACTGCCTGCTTCTCTCCTCCGGACAGCTCGAATATGCTGCGGCCTTTGAGTTCCGCGATCACCGTCTGAGCGACGCCTCGTCCACCCGCCGGGCGATTTCTTCTCGCGCAAGCCCCATGTTCTCGCAGCCGAAAGACACCTCGGACGTCGTGTCGGTGGTGTGAGAACTGCGTGCGGGGATTCTGGAACACGGTCCCGACGATGCCCGCCAGCTCCCATATCTCGCATTCGAAGGGGTCTTTCTCGGCTACCGAGACGGATCCGGAGAGAACCGTCGTAGAAATTTGGAATCATGCCGTTCACGAGGCGCAAGGCGGTCGACTTCCCGCACCCGCTCTTCCCGCAAAGCACCACGCACTCCCCGGCGTCAACGCAAAGCGAGAAATCCCTCAAGGCCGGGGTGCTGGAACCTTCGTGAGCAAACGTCGCATGGCTGAACTCGATCGTCACAAAACCCCCTGGAGCTTGAGCGCGCATATGACCGCAACCGATAACAAGGCGATGACTACGACGGCCCAATCGACGAACGACATCCTGGCGTCACGAAGGCATGTGTGCTTCCCGGGCCGGTTGATGCCGCGGCACAAGGGCGGCGGCGGACAGCTCGTCGCTCACGTTGACGGCGGACATCGTGACGGGTACGACGACGTGCTCGAACGACAGGTTGATCCCCCGCATCCTCATAGCGTCCCTGTACATCCGAGCACTCTTGCCTCAACGTGGGGAAGTAGCGGAAGACGACCGAGAGGGCACGGTCACGGCCCTGGGAACCCGGAGCTTCGCGGCAACCGCGAAACTCGCTCACCTCGGTGGTGGCGATGATGAGAAGCCCCACGGAGAGGACGGGGAGAATCTTGCGGATGAGGACCGCCACGAACATGACGAGCCCGCCGAGAAACCCTCCAAAAACTGGCACCACGGCAAGCTCAACGGCCACGAGGATGGCGAAGGCCGCTGCAAAGCGCGCAGCCGATACCATGCGGCCGCACAACACGGAAAGCGCGATTGCGAAGCTCATGAGGTACACCTCGACCGCAAGCGATGTGGACAGGTACAGCACCGCGTTCATCGCGATGAGAGCCACCGCTTTCGCCCGGAGGTCTATTCTTACAAGGGGCGCCGGGAAACCGCGCATCTTAAACCACGCCGGCTTTCTCGAAATGCTTCTTGAACAAGGGCGCGACTGGCGAAGAATCCCGCAACCGCGCAGACGGCGACGAGGGCGACCTGCGCGAAGAGCACCCACGTGGGCGTCAGGGCCGCCAAAGCGTTGCAGAACTCCGCTCCCATCGCCGCCGTCTTCTCGAAATACAGGTCCCGCATGATCCAGATGGGCAGGAATCCTCCGAACAGGTTCTGGGTGAACAGCACGTATGCTGCCAGATTCCACTTCCTGTTTTCGAACTTCCCGACTCCTAGGCACAACTCGGCGAGGACCCCCGCCAAGACCCCAGTGAGGCCCACCACCCAGATGTTTCCCTGGAGCATGAGGAACGCGCACGGCAGGACGGCGGCGATGAAAACCGGACCGTGGACGGGCGCCTTTGCCACGAGCATGCTGAACACAGGCGCGGCGACAAAGGCGATGAGCGCAGGCATCACGAGGTAGAGGGGCGGTATGGGCATGCAGACCGAACCTAAGATGACGAAGACGACGAAATAGAGCGCTATCCACACTCCCGCGGACACGAGCCGTCGGGATTTCGACGCGCTCCGTCTTCCTTTCGCGCCTCTCGTGTCGCGAACCTGGGTGCCGTTCTTTTCCATTGGGCATTCCTTTCTCTTGCGTGCTAGACAATCTTCCAGTTTTCGGAATCCTCTTGGAGGCGGTAGAAGCTCGCGTAGAGCCCTCCCTCTTCCATGAGGCGATCGTGCGTTCCCCGTTCGGCGATGCGCCCCCGTTCGAGCACGGCGATCTCGTCGGCGCCGCGAACGCTGCGAGGCTGTGAGCCACCATGACGACGGTCCTGCCCCGCAACAGGGCGCCCAGCGCCTTTTGCACCTCGCGCTCGTTGATGGGGTCGAGCGCGCTCGTCGCCTCGTCCAAAAGCACCACGGGCGCGTTCTTCAGGATCGCCCGCGCTATCGCGATTCGCTGGCGCTCGCCGCCGGAAAGGGTCGACCCGCGTTCGCCGACAGGCGTCTGGTATCCCTGCGGCAGGGCTTCGATGAACCCATGGCAGCGCGCCGCCTTGGCCGCCTCGACAACCTCTTCGTGGGTGGCGTCCTCGCGCCCGTAGCGGATGTTGTTCTCCACGGTGTCCTTGAACAGGTAGACGTCCTGGAACACCATCGACACGTTCTCGTAGTACGACTCGGGCGAGGCATGGGAGATGTCGGCCCCGCCGAGCTTTACTGCCCCGCTCGCCGGGTCGTAGAAGCGCGCCGCCAATTTGAGCAAAGTGGACTTGCCCGAGCCCGACGGCCCCACAACGGCGATTCGCGAGCCTGTGCGGGCAAGAATGCTCACGCCCTCGAGCGCCGCCGAGTCGGATCCCGGGTACGTAAAGCCGACACCTTCCATCGAAAGCTCCGTGCCCTCAATACCCCCGCTTCCGGGAAGCGGTTTTTGCTCCAAAACCTCGAGAACGCGCCGACCTGCGCGGGCGGACGTCTCGAGCTCCGCCCAGTTCATGATTGCGGCGGACAGAGGATCGTACATACGCGTTCCCACCATGAGGAACAAGACGAGCACCAGCGGATCGATCTCGGTTCCCACAAGAGCGGCCGCAACGGCGAGCGTGGCCGGAAGCCCCGCTTTGAGCGCGATGCCGGATAGATGGTTCAGCGCTCCGGTCACGCGCTCCTGGTCGATGCAGGCATCGCGGTAGGCCTCGCATGCGGAGCGCACGCGGTTCATGACGGGCTCGGCTTCGCCCGACGCCTTCACGGGCTCTATGCCGTAGAAGAAGTCTTGCAAGCTCGACGCCACCTCCACGCGAGCCGCCGAAAGCCGCTCGTCCCTGCGTTCGCGAAGGTTGCGCCCTGCCGCCAGAATGACAATGGAGAGCGGCAGGCCGAGCAGCGAGGCGGCGGCGAGGCGCCAATCGACGCAAGCGAGCACCACGCAGGCGATGAAGACGATGGCGATTCCGCTTGCCACCTGGGGAAGCACGTGCGTCATCCCGCGCTCGGTGACGGCGATGTCGCTCATGAGGGTGTTGGTCAGGCGCGCCTGCCCTCCTTCGTCGAGAACCCCCAGCGGAAGCTTGCGTATATGCTCGGCAAACCGCGTCCTGCTTTCCGCGGAAACCTTGTAGCCATCGGAGAAGCTGGCGTTGATCGCGAAGTGCTCCACGACGAAGGTGGCGACGAGGAGCACCCCCATCGCCGCGCACGCCGCCCACATCGCCGCGATATCCGCAGCACCCGACACGATCTGGGCGACGACGAGGGTCAGAAATGCGAACGGCGCCAGCTCGACGATGTTTGCCGCAGTGGTCAGGACTATAGGCTTCGCGAGCCTGCGCGCCTGGCCGCACGAAATGCTGTCGATCATACCCATTTTCCATCACCTCCCGGCGTCCCACGACGCCGATTCGACGGACGCCTCCCACAGGCGCCGGTACATTCCGTTCTCGGACAGGGAGCTCTTCGTGCGTGCCTTGCTGGACCACCTTGCCGCCGTCTGGGACGATGATGTTGCCCGCCCCGACAACAGTGGAAAGCCGATGCGCGACCATGATCGCGTGCGCCCTTCAGCCAAGCTCGCAAGCGCCATCTGCACCTCGCGTTCGGTGTCGGCATCCATCGCCGACGTGGGCTCGTCAAGAACCAGGATGGGCGTGTTTTTTTCAGGGAACGCGCGCGCTATCGCGATGCGCTGCCGCTCGCCGCCGGAAAGTCCGACGCTGCCATCGCCGATCGCCCGTGTCCATGCCGTCCGGCAAAGCCTTGATGAAGCTTGTGCAACGCGCGGCGCGGGCGGCTTGCGCCACCTCTTCGTCGCTCGCTTCGGGACGGGCGAGCCGAATGTTGTCCGCTACGCTCATGGAGAACACGTGGCTTTCCTGAAACACGAAGGAGACAAGGCTGGACAGCTCGTCCTCGGAAAACGAGGTGACGCTTTCCCCTCCGATGCGAACCCGCCCTTCCGTCGGGATCCAGAACCCGCACACGAGCTGCGCTGCGGTAGACTTTCCGGATCCGGAGGGCCCCACGATCGCGGTGAGCTCCCCTTCGCGCGCCGTAAAGCTCACGTCCGAGAGGACGGGGGGCGTCGCTGTGAAGCGAAGGAAGTGTGGTCGAACTCGACGCTGAACCCTTGCGGCTCGCGGCTGCCCGCTGCCCGATGCGGCTCCTCTTCGAACGCCGCAGCGATGCGGCTGACCGACTCCGAGAGCAGATTCATGCCCTCGGAGAACGAGCGCAGCTTGCAAACGGGCATCGCGGCCGCCGGGGCGAACACCAGGAAGAAAAGCGCCGTTGCAGCTAGATCGGGGCTCGCCGGATTGGCGGAGAAAATCGCCGACGAGAGGCGCCAGAAACGTCGCCACCGAGATGACGACCGACCGGAAGAACGTCACACCGACTCCTACCTGGCGGCTCATGCCCGAGGTGAAGTCCCGGTACGCCTCGATGTCGTCCTGGAAGCCGGCGAAGGATTTGGGTGTTTGGCCGAACATCTTGATCGAGGGCATTCCGTGGACGTACTCCGTCGCCGCGGAGCTGATGCGCTCAAGGGCGTCGAGTTCTCCTTCATGGCGCCTGATTTTAGTAGTTTGATCATGGGCACAAACTGCCCCAGGAACCCCACTGCCAGCACCGCCACGGCGGCGAGTGCGAGCAGGGCGTCGAAGGACACCATGCTGGCGACGAGAAGGGCGAGCAGCGCGACGGTGCTCGCGAAATCAGGGAGCTGGTGGGCGATGAAGCCTTCCAGCTGGTCCACATCGGTCTGGACGACCTGCACGAGCTTGCCCGACGCGTTCTTCTTGAAGTACGAAATCGGCAGGCGCTTGATATGCTCGACGAGGCCGATGCGAACGGAGCAGATTGCGCGAAACGCGAATTTGTGGCACAGCATCGATGAGGCGAAGGACAGAAGGAGGCTCCCCGCCACGCCGACTGCGGCGGCGGCCGCGCAGACGGCAAGCGCCGATGCAGATGCCGGGAACCATGCCGGCAACGGCAAGCCCGCGAACGCCGAGGCGCGAAGAACACCGCAAAAAAACAAGGGACGGTTTCCAGCAATGCCGCCAGCACCGCGAGCGCAACGCCGGGCGCCACGCCGAAAGCAGGGACCCCCGAGCGGGACAGAACCCCGCCCAAACCTTTCTTCTCTTTGTGAGCCATGAGGCCGACCTCCTTAACGCAACGTTGGTATAAAGGTAAACCTTGGCTAACTATTTGCGATATACTGTACGACGGAACGAGCATTTCGGACGCTTGGAGCAGTCTTGCGCATACTTGACCATATAGAGCAGACCTTGGAACGCACACCTTCGCTCCCCTTCGAGGTGGTGTTCAAAGGGGAAAGGGCGATGATTTCGTATCCCGAGGGCGGATTCACGGAAATGATGGAATCGATCGAGGGGATCCTGGTGATGAAACACTGTATGAAGTCATCCGGGTTCAAGATGTCGACCAAAGGCATCGGCGAGGGTGTGAAAGCTCAACTACTGCATCGCAGGCCGATTAGAGGTCTCCGCGAACGACGGCAGGAGCTTCTATCTGGGGCCAGGCGAGCTCTCCGTGAAGACGTCGACGGCATCGGGTTCTCATTCCCTTGCGGGTTCTACCAAGGGGTCGAGATCTTCATCCATCCATCGTGTCTCAACACGCCTCCTCGGCTCTTCGTGGAGGCGGGGATCGATCTTGCCGCCGTCGTCGCACGGCTGAGCACGCCGGAAATGCGAAGCTGGACGAAAAGGAGCGACGACGCGACGGAACGAGCATTTTTAACCATATTCGAGCCCCGCCGATTCGCGGAAGACGCCTCTGCCCGCATAGGCATCGCGCAGCTTCTGCTGAAGCTTGCGGAAGACAGCGCGCCGGCAAGGGACTTCGATTCGACCATCCTCACGAAACGCCAGGTTGATTTGGCGAAGGAGGCGGAGCGCATTCTTGCGGGAGATCGTCCAAAAGGAAGAGCATCGAATCCATCGCCGCTGAGCTCGAGGGTCAAAGCCGACCGCGTTGAAAACATGCTTCAAGGGGTTTACGGAGCCCCCATATCGGAATACCTCCACAAGAAGAGAATGCGGACGGCTGCTCTCTTGCTCGAGACAGGAGACGACTCGGTTGCCGCAATTGCGCACTCCGTGGGATTCGCCAACGCGGGAAAGTTCAGCGAGGCTTTCAAAAGAGCTTACGGAACGACCCCTTTGAAATATAGGCTTTTGTTCAGCGAGTCGTCTCGACAGGGCGAATGACGTTTATGGAACGATTCGAAGTCCTAGGGCTGTTGTTTAATGCAATTCGCGAAGACATTCAGGAAGCAATTTGCGAATAGCTTCCTAAATGAGTGAATGCTTCCTGAATCATGGTAAAATTTCAACAGAATAAGAACCCTAAATTGAAGTGTGGATGGTTATGATTGTTCATTCATCTGTGCTTATTTCCCAATACTTTGCAGGTATCTCGCTATTACTTAGAGATCTGCCAGCCTTCAATACGCGAGCGAGCTTCAACAAAGTCATGGTAGGGACCGTTGTGCGAAATAAGCTCCTCATGGGTGCCTTGTTCTGCAACACGTCCATCTCTAAGGAAGAATATCTGATCAGCTTCCTCAATTGTTGAGAGTCGATGCGCAATTTCAAGTACCGTTTTTCCCTTACAAAGTTGGGTAAGGGCAGCCTGAATCTCGGCTTCATTTTCTGGGTCAACGCTTGCTGTTGCCTCATCAAGAACAACAAGAGGTGCATCTTTCAAAATTGCACGGGCAATAGAGATACGCTGTCTTTCGCCTCCAGAGAGACGCGCTCCGCCTTCTCCAACTTTTGTCTTATAGCCCTCAGGGCAGAGCTTTTATGAACTCATCGCAGCGTGCGGCCTTTGCTGCTTCTACAATCTCTTCAAACTGTGCATCTGGCCTGCTTAAGGGCAATATTACGCTCAATCGTGTCATCCATAAGATAGACGTCTTGGAAAACCATGGAGAAGTCCGCAAGAATACTGTCGCAAGAAAAGCTCGCGTACATCGTGGTCTCCTATGCGTACGGAGCCGCCTGTTGCATCGTAGAAACGTGCAAACAGCTTGGCAACAGTTGTCTTACCTGAACCACTTCCTCCAACAAGAGCTGCAGTTGTTCCCTCGGGAATAGTCAGAGACATTCCGTTGAGTACAAGAGGTCCATCTCCGTAAGCAAATGAGACGTCATGCATCTCAAGGTTGTGATGCTCAAGTTTTCACAGCTTTGCAATTGTCATCGATCGCAGGGTGCGGATTCGATAGCGTCAAGACGGTCGATAACTTCTCCGATGTGTCCATTACGTAGGCAGCATCGCCACAAGCCTCGATTGATTGGAACAGCATAAAGGAGAACATCACCAGCGTGCAGAAGTTAAGAAGAGATATCGTGCCGTTCAGGAAAGAGATACATACGATAACAATGACGCCAATCGAAGCACTGCGTGTCACAAAGAGAAGCAAGGCGTTGAGGGGTTGGAAAAGCAAGCTCGGTCTTTGAGATTTACATTCCTGGAACGCGCGTATGCGGAACGCACCGCAGACACAGCAGCATCTACCTGCCGGTAACTCTTAACAACAGGCATACCGTGGATGTATTCCAACGTTGCCTGAGACATATCCTCGCGTGCGTCATTTTGCGCGGGCGACAAACGTGCGGAATTTTTGAACATCAGCTCCAGCACCACCGTTGCAACCGCAATTGCAGCCAATGCAAGGATGCAGGCCCGCAGATCCATGAAGGCGAGAAACGCCACCATTGCAGCTGCGGTTATGTATCCGTTGCCAAGCATATCTACCATGCGCATACCGTGGATTTCCACAAATGACAGCTCGGTTGTGAGTGCCGAGAGAATTTCTCCTGATGGGTGATTGTCAAAGTAACCAAGTGGGACGCGTTTTAGCGCTTCTCCGATACGTACACGCACCTCGTTGGAACGTTCCGCAGCTACGGTCTCCTCGGCTCGCGCTCTTAACCACATAAGTGCTGCGCGTAGCGCAATCGAAGCAACAATGGCCAGGCCAGCAAAAAGCGCAATTTTCAGATCGGGTTTCTCGCCATTTGATAAGCCGAGAAACCCGCACATGGCCCAGGCGGCAATAGCAATGGGTGCTGCAGAAACAAGTGAGATAAGAAAAGAGTATGCAAAGCCAAAGAGAATTCGCGTTTTCTTGTTGCCCGTCCAACGGACCACTTTCATAAGCGCACTAAACATTACGCTACCCCTTTCTCACTTCATGAGTTCCATTGGAGATATGTGCTTCCCACATGCGGTGATAGAGATCACTTGAACCAAGGAGGTCCGTATGTGTTCCCTCAGCGACGATGTTTCCGGAATCCATGACTACTATCTTGTCAAAATTACGCACCGTTGAGATTCTGTGCGCAATTACAATCAGCGTCTTTCCACGTGCAAGCTCTGAAAGTGCCTGTTGAATGAGCTCCTCACTCTCGGGGTCTATGAACGCAGTTGCCTCATCGAGCACAAGAATCGGTGCATCTTTCAGATAGGCGCGTGCGATAGAGATACGCTGGCGTTCTCCACCCGAAAGAGCTCCTCCGGCTTCTCCGGAAAGGGTCTCAAATCCATTTGCAAGCTTATCCGCCAACTCTTCACAGTGCGCAGCAGCAAGCGCGCGCTCTACCTCGGCGTCAGTTGCGCCCTCACGTCCGAGCCTTACGTTCTCAAAGATTGTTCGATCAAAGAGGAAATTGTCTTGAGTCACAAAGCTTACAAGACCAGCTAGCTGATCAAGTGGTATATCGCGCACGTCAGTTTCCCCGATGCGGATTGCTCCTGATCCCGCGTCCCAGAATCGAGCAATGAGCTTGGCCATTGTTGACTTTCCAGAACCACTTGGTCCCACCAGAGCACACGAGGTACCTTCAGGCACTTCAAGAGAGATTCCGTGGAGCACTTCTTCGTTGGAATATGAGAATCGGACGTTCTTGAATGAGATATTGTGGGACGTGATGATTGCGGGAGAGGAGACTTCGGGCAAGGGTTTCATCTCTAACAGCTTACTAACGCTGTCCATTACCTTCTCGATTTCCTTGAACATATTGGTGTACTGCGTAATTTTAGTGAGAGGACCAATGACGCCGATTGACAACATACATGCAAGAGCCATCTGAGCTACGTCGATACTGCCCGAAGCTACAAGAATGCATCCAACTGGTACAACACCCAGAAGAAGCGTTGGCAGTATTGCAAACATGGCGTTCATGGGGACACGAGCAGACCTATACCAGGCAAGTGTTAGTTTCTCAAATTCAGAGATGTCGTTACGAAAGCGAGCATACGAGGAGTCGGCTTGGTTGAAAGTCTTGATGACTTCGATTCCATCGATGTATTCGACGAGTGTTGAGTTAACGCGCTCACTTGCTGTCCAGTACGCTGCATAGTCTCGTTCAAAGTTTTTAAAAAGTAGCGAAAGAGGGCACAATTGACAAGGCTGGTGCGATGAGCATAGACAGAGCGAGCCGGATATCAATTGAGCACACGATTGCAAAACACAAGATGAGAAGAAGCACATTGCTGGTAAATTCTGGGATAACGTGGGCAATGGGCAGCTCCATTTGCTCAATATCGTCAATGATTATTTTCTTTAGTGCTCCAGAGGGCGCTGATTGAACATCGCCGAGGGAGCATGCAGCAAGATGTTCGCACGCGGCGTTTCGCAAGTTTTCAAGCGTATGGTAGGCAACGCTGTGTGATGTCGATGTTGAGGCTAGATAGCCTATTGTCTGAACTGCCACTCCGAGAAGGGCAATGAGCGCCCAGTGTCCAACTTCACTGATGGCAAGGGTGCCTGATAATGAGAGCGCAATCAACTTGTAGGCGGCAAAAAAGGGAACAATGCCTCCAACAACACCTACCACAGCACATAACAGCGAGGCTCCAAGTTTTAGACGCTGTCCGCGTGTAAATGAAGCAAGCTGCCGTATCCAACTGCTCTTTTTCTTTTTGCTAGGGTCCATGGGTCCTCCCAAACGACGAGTATGAGCAAATTGTATTCATAGCTCGTTGCATGAGAAAAAGCCCGATTGTCGCGGCTAGCTCAAAGTGTATCTATGCGGGTGGATTATCTTTCTTGCCCAGCGCTTTCACGGTAATCGCCAGGTGCCATGCCAACGACACTACGGAATGTGGAAGCAAATTTTGAGGCATTGGTATATCCGACTTCAAATGCCACCTCACCAATTGGCTTGGAGGTTGTCCGAAGGAGTGTCGCAGCTTGTGCCATGCGATAGCGTGTGAGGTATGCGTGCACACTGGTGCCATAAACCTCTTTGAACCACCGCTGCATGCTGGCGTAGGGAAACTCGAACTCTTGTGAGAGCTCTTTGAGTGTCTTATGGGAAGAAAGATCAGAGGTTATAGCTCGTTCTATTTCCTTTACCTTATCAACCTGTGCACGCGTGAGACCGTACTGTCCAATACGTCCGCCTTCAGGAATATTACTGCCGAGAAACAAGAGAAGCTCCATAATCTTGAGCTTTTAGGTAAGCATCTCTAAAGCGGTCATGAGCGTTATATATCTCGCAGAAAATATGCTCGACCGACGGTCCGCTACGGAGCACGCTTGGTTCATCGCCTGAACAGAACCTCTCGTAGAGCTGCTTAACACTTACAGGAAAGCCCTCGGGAAACATTGATTGCAGCGATTTATCTGCTATGTCGGGATCAAGACAGACGGTGACACCACGGTAGTGTCCAAACGGAAACCGAAAGAGACTTTCATGTCTTGCGTGATCGTCAATGCCAAGATCACCCTACGTCAAAGGTACAGGCATGAGCTCGGTTCCGGACTCCCACTCAATTCTTCCTTCTCGACAATAGTTCAGGCAGAGCATGCGTGATCCTGGGGTAAGCTTAAAGCCCGACTCAAGGTTCCATACGCTTGTGAAGTCATTGAACATGAGGGTAATTCCAGGCATGACGTCGTGCATCGTCATGATGCCCTGTCCGTCAGTACCTTCCGCCCTCCAGACGGAACTGATCGCGTCGTGCGTCACGCGACGGACGTTGCCACCCATGTCAGCATAGTTAGCAATGTCCATCGTGTCTCCAATCCCCTTCGTTTCTCTGAAGAGTGTTCTCAAAAAATGACAGTACCTTTGACCAGCCCTCATCATCGAGCTGCGCCTTGGTCTACAAACGATCCGTCTTCCATGCGGGCAAAGTCGGTGCAACATGCTCTGATGAACTCAGGATCGTGTGTTACAACCACGACAGCTCGTCCTTCCGCTGCTGCTGCGGTAACGCTTGCAGCAACCTGTTCCATATGGGCAAGGTCAAGTCCACTGGTAGGTTCGTCAAGCACGAGTAGGTCACGACCTGATGCAAGTGCTGTAGCGAGGGCAACGCGTTGCATTTGGCCTCCTGAAAGCGACAGCGGATGGCGTTGTGCCAGTTCAGTTAAGTCCAACGATGCAAGTATAGTACGGGTAAGGTGCTCGTCAGCACGACTCGTGGAGTCGAGTACCTCATCAAATACGCTCTCTCGGAAGAGCTGGTGGCTTACGTCCTGCATAACCAAGTAGCCGTTCCTTTGGTTTGCTTGAGAATGGGCTAGGACCTTCTCCAACATCTTTGGTCCCTTTGCAACCGCTCACAAGACCGCAGATACAGCGTGCGAAGGTAGACTTTCCAGCACCATTGCTTCCGATGATGGCAGTGACACCTCCTCGCCTGAAAGCGATGTGAGAAACGTTGATGCCGCGGCTCGACTGCGGGTAGTGATAGCTCATATCCCGTATTTCTACAAACTCGTTCTTCTCGCATCGTGCGCAGCACTGTTCAGCTGCAATGGCCGCAAAGGTTGGTGCACGCAGACCAAGCGCTCGCGCCTCGTCAGCAGTGGATGCATAGAATTGCTTGGAGTCAATCTCGCGTTCCACGCTGCCTGAGCGCATCACAATAATGCGATCGGCGATGCCCTCCAACCAATGGAGTCGATGCTCGGAGATGAGCACAGTGCGGCCCTCAGCTTTCCATTTTGCAACAATCTTTCGGAGAAGCCCTATGGAAGCAAAGTCAAGGTTGGAGGACGGCTCATCAAGGACAAGAACATCTGGGTCAAGCATAGTGGCTGAGCCACAGGCAACGCGTTGCTTTTCTCCACCAGAAAGAGAAAGGCAGCTGCGGTCGATAAGACCTGTGAGCTCAAGCGCGTTGGTGACGGCCTTTAAGCGTGTGCGTATCTTGTCAGGCGCTATTCCTTGGTTCTCACACGCAAATGCGAGTTCACCAGTTGTGTCCAGACAGAAGAACTGGGTTTTAGGGTTCTGGAAGACCGATCCGACCCTTCGGCGCTAGTTCCCAAAGCTCGTGGTTGGAAGGTGTAAGACCACAGACTTCAATCTTCCCCGAGAGTTTCCCCTCATAGTAATGGGGGATAAGGCCATTGACGAGCCTTGTTAGGGTTGTTTTCCAGATCCTGAGGCACCTGTCAGGCAGACTACTTCACCAGGGGCTACGTTAAGGTTGACCTCGGAGAGACTGTTTTTCTCGCTTGCCTGATATTGGTAGCACGCATTTTTTATCTCTATCATTTTGATCCTAATAGTAGAGCAACGGCGTGACCACCGCGCAGGTAGCGGCTATGGCGAGAAGGACGATTACTGCCCAGTCTCTTGCGCGCATGCGCGCTTCATGTATGTTTGTGCGAGCCGTTGGTCCACCGAGCCCTCGCACAAGCGCCGAAGCAGAGAGGTCTTCACCGCCTCGCACTGCCGAGACAAGCAACGGTACCAGGCAATTCTCGATAGCGGAGATAGGGTTTCTGAACGTCTTGCTGCTGCGCATGCGTATAGCAGCAGCTATCTGTCGGTAGTCGTCGGCTATCGCTGGGAAGTATCGAAGCATTACGACAAAGGGAATTTCTACTGCCTGAGGCATGTGCATACGGTCGCATGCTGCCATGAACTCACTCACTGACGTGGTTGTGACTAGCCAGGTTCCCATGGCAATACCAGGGGCGAACTGCCTTACGATTCCCGAGATGCCGAGCGTGGCAAAGAGAGCAACTCCAGTGAGACATGACTCCGCGATTGCTGCCACAGCGCTTGCAGCCACGTATAGCGTGAGGTATGTGATTGCTGAGCGGAAATGGTGAGAGAGGGCTAGCATGATGAAAGGCGTTGCAATAAGCAGCGGCTTAACCACAAGGAGAGGTCCCACGTTATAAGACCCAAGCATAATTGTTGAGACGACAAGTGTGGCAAGCACTTTGGTGCGGGGATCAAGCACGAGCCCTCGGTTATTGGCAGTTGAGAGGAACAGCCCCTTTTTCATTATGCGATGCCGGCTCGCTCAAAGTGCTTGTGGAGGAGTTTTTTGCCGATGACGGCTCCGATACACCCTGCGATAAATGCAGCAAAAGCAAGAGGTAGGAGACTCCAGTCAGGAATGTAGCTGGAGAGGGCGTCGGCATATTCTTGTCCGTAGCCAGAGGCGATACCTGCGAAGTAGCTCGCGCGATTCATGACGATGGGAATATAGTTGCCTATCAACCAAACGCTCAGTACTCCATGTGAAATTATGGCGCGACCTGTACTGTTATAGTTGCCGCTTTTGAGGACAAGGTCGGCGAGAAGACCGCATACTGGTCCGGTGATAAAGGCATATACGCCCATGCCACCGAGACCCATAAGGAGGCCGAGGATGGTTCCCATGATGAAAACCATTCCGAAATGCCTTACTTTTGTAATGTAGAGCATGTACGGAATACCACCGATAAGTGGGCAGATGACGGAGAGCAATGGAATGAATATGGGAACGTATCCCAGCATTGCCACAGCCATGATGATTATGAAGTAGAGAGCAGTGAAGATACCGATGTTTATAAGGTCTTTTGGTTGCAGTCCTTTTTTCTCGGTTGAAGATGATCCGGGCATAATACGTCTCCCTTCGGTTAGCTGTATCTAACTTATAAAGGATAGACACAGAGAAACGCAGTCAATAGCCCATTTGTATCATTATGTCCCGTTTGAATCACATGTCTGTTTCTTGTTATCGGATAAATATTTGCCAACTGCCGTGGTAAATACTTGCCAACTGCCGTGGTAAATATTCAAATAGCATTTTTACATCATTTTGCATAATCTGGTCTTCATTTTTAATACCATATAAGTTCGCCTATATAACTCGCTAAAATAGAGTGGGTTGGTTAAAACTAATCGTTTCTGTGACACTCCCAGAAGCACACGATTGGAGCTTATATATGTGTGGCATCGTTGGTTTTACCGGACACCAAAGTGCAAAAGATGTCCTCATTGAAGGTCTTAAACGTCTCGAATACCGTGGGTATGATTCTGCCGGTATTGCTTTGCAAAACACAACCAACGAAGAACTTACGGTCGTACATCGCGTAGGAAAAGTTGCGGGATTAGCTGAAGCGGTGGAGTACCTCGATAACGCAAGCTCTTGTGGCATCGGACATACCCGCTGGGCAACGCATGGTGCTCCGAGCGAGCGTAATGCTCACCCACACACTTCTTGCGACAATAAAATTGCTGTCGTACACAACGGAATCATCGAGAACTTTGCCGAACTCCGTGAGCAACTTGAAGCTCGCGGGCACAAATTCCGCAGCGACACCGATACTGAAGTTGTTGCTCACCTTATTGAAGAAGCCTACAGCGGCAACCTTCGCGACGCTGTTGCCAAAGCATGCTCGCAGATAGTAGGAACCTATGGCCTTGCTGTTATATGCTCCCAGGAACCTGGCCGCATCGTAGTCACTCGCAAAGATTCTCCCATCGTTCTTGCACATGGCGAGAAGGGCAGCTATGTTGCATCTGACATTATCGCAGTCATTGAAGCCTCCCGAGACGTTACCGTCCTTGGCGACAACGAGTTTGCTGTTATGGAGCCCGATGGCATTAGCTATACCGATGCTGATGGAAATCCCATTCAACCTAAAGTTATGCATGTTGATTGGGATGTTGATGTTGTCGAGAAGGGCGGCTACCCCGATTTCATGCTCAAAGAAATCCATGAGCAGCCTCGTGTCATCCGCGATACCCTTGCAGGACGTCTGACCAACGGCGTACTTTCCATTGATGAGCTGGGCATGTCCTTGGAACAGCTTCGTTTAATTGATCGCGTTTATATCATTGCCTGTGGAACCAGCTACCACGCCGGTCTTATCGCCCGTCAGCTTATCGAAGGCTGGGCACGCATACCTGTCGAAGTTGAAGCTGCAAGTGAATTTCGTTATCGCAACCCCATTATTACTCCGTCAACGCTGGTAGTTGCTGTTTCTCAGTCTGGTGAGACCGCTGATACTCTTGCTGCCATCCGCGATGCCCGCATTAAAGGTGCCAAAGGTTTTTGGCATTACCAATGTCATTGGCAGTCCCGTGGCCCGTGAGTCTGACGGTGTTATCTACACTAAGGCTAACAAGGAGATTGCCGTTGCCTCAACCAAATCTTTCCTCGGCCAGATTGTGAGCCTGACACTTCTTGCCATGGTTCTTGCGCAGGCAAAAGGAAAGCTCTCAATCGCTCAGATACGCCTGCTCTTTAAGGAACTTGCCGATACCGCCGAGCAGGTCGAGGAGGTTCTCAGCGATACAAAAGCCATTGATGTCGCAGCACAGGCCTGCAAAGATGCCAATGATGCCTTGTTCATTGGCCGCGGCATGGGAGCTGCCATCTGTTACGAAGGCGCCCTCAAACTCAAGGAGATCAGTTATCTTCATGCCGAGGCATACGCGGCCGGAGAGATGAAGCATGGTCCCATTGCACTTCTGTCCAAAGGCTATCCTGTCATTGCCGTAGCAACAAATTCCCCGGTATACGACAAGATGATCTCCAATATCCAGGAATCCCGAGCGCGCGGCGCCATGATTATTGCCGTGGCAACCAAAGGCGATCAGGAAATCAAAAAGCATGCCGACTATGTTATCTACGTGCCTAAAGTCAGAGACGCATTCTCACCGATTATCGCCTCGGTACCTCTTCAGCTTTTTGCGCGCTCCGTGGCTCTTGCACGTGGCTGTGACGTTGATAAGCCAAGAAACCTTGCAAAGTCAGTAACGGTCGAATAAGACACTGACGAGCCTGAAAAACGGCAGATCAAAACCTCAAAAAATTTTCTAAAATCTTCTTGACAACTACTACGACTCTCGATATATTATGGATAACGATATAACGTTATTCGATATATCGAGAGTCGTAGTTCTGTTTTTCGTCATAGTTACACAGCGAAAGGAGGGGTTATGACAAAGGCAATCGATTCCGGTGCACTCACTGAACCGACGTTTTACATTCTTCTTTCTCTTTATCAACCTATGCACGGATATGCCATTATGCAAAACGTCCAAGAGATTACTGACGGTCGAGTTACCATCGGAGCGGGTACACTTTACGGCGCCATTAATTCGCTCATTGAAAAAAAGGTTGGATTGAGGCTCTGCACAATCAACCCAGCGATCGTAAAAAAGAGTACCGAATCACTCAGCAGGGCAAGCAAGCTTTTTTGCAGGAAGTTAATCGACTACAGGCACTTCTCGCTAACGCACAAAGCGTCATCAACACAGCCAATACAAGAGAGTCTTGATTATGAGCACCTCAACAACAATAAAAAAATTCTTTACCGACTTTGATGCAGAAGAAGCATGGCTCAATCAAATGAGCGCACAGGGTAAAGAACTGGTTAACTATCGCGGCGGAACATACACATTTACTACAAGCGAGCTTCATGCGTGGCAATATGCCATTGAGATCTTAGGCACAACCTCAAAAGAAAGCCGCGATTACCTCAGCTTCCTTGAAGATATGGGTATTGAAATCGTATCTACCTCAGCCGGCTGAGCTTACCTGCGCAAGAAGGACGACGGAGCCCCCTTTGTTCTCCACAGCGATCTGAAGTCTCGCCTCGTCCAAGCTCAAAAGGCCGATTTTTGGCCCCGCATTATAATTTCACAGCTTTTCTTTGTACTGGTATTTTGTGTAAATGGAATTCTCACTCAACAGGTATCTCCTGTCGCTTTCGGTATTCTCATTGGGACAAGCATTGTATTCATAATTGCTGCGGCTATTGAATTCTTTGTTTTTGCAAAACCGTATCGCAAGCGCATCCGCCAGCTAAAGCAAGAGCTTGCTATTAAAGAGTAGCGAGAAGAACTTGTCGTAATGTATGTGATAACTGTTCAGTAATTGTCATGCAAACTTAGTCTCAGTTGATACAAAGCATCATACAAACAGGGCCACATCTTTCGATGTGACCCTGTTTTGTTCTTACCTGTGAGGTTTAGCCAATGGGGGTGTTATTCAAGCTGGCTCCTACGACGAAGATATACTCCGCCGCCGAAAAGGACTACTGCTGCAGAGGCAAGTGCGATTGCAATACCTGTAGCGTTTGAGTCTCCCGTATAAGGGGTAACCCCACCGGATTTCTTAGGTGTATCTTCTTTTGGCTTTGGAGTGTCGTGAGGAACTTCTGTATTGGTGATGGTGAAGCCTGTTGTGGCGTCTCCCGTTACCTCTGAGGTATAGCCTGAGACCTCATCCTCTTTGACACTGTAGACAATCTCGGCACCATCAGCTTTGTACTTGTCCAAGCCGGAGAAGGTATCTGCCCAGCTGTTGGCGTCTGAGAGTGTTACGGTCTTGCCGGTATCTGCTCCGTCAGCCAGAAGGTGTACCGTTACAGGACCTGCCTTAGGTCCAACCCACTCTTTCTTAACCGGAACATCTACCTTCTCGGTATTGGTGTTGGTGATGGTAAAGCCTGTGGTAGCGTCACCGGTAATGGCATTAGTGTAGTTGGTAATGTCATCTTCTTTGACGGTGTATTTGATCTCTGTACCATCTGTCTTGTACTTACGGAGACCATCAAAGGTTCCTGTCCAGTTTCCAGTTTCATTAAGAGTGAGTGTCTTGCCGGTATCAGTGCCATCAGCCAGAAGGTGTACGGTGACAGAGTTTGTCTTAGGTCCAACCCACTCTTTCTTAACCGGAACATCTACCTTCTCGGTATTGGTGTTGGTGATGGTAAAGCCTGTGGTAGCGTCACCGGTAATGGCATTAGTGTAGTTGGCAACGTCGTCCTCTTTGACGGTGTAGGTAATAGTTGTACCGTCTTTGTACTTAGGAAGATTGCTAAAGGTTCCTGTCCAGTTACCGGCTTCATCCAAAGTTACGGTCTTGCCGGTGTCTGTGCCATCAGCCAAGAGGTGTACGGTGACAGAGTTCGTTTTAGGTCCAACCCATGCCTTGGTAACGGTAACTGATGTGATCTCAGGTGTGTAGGAGTTTTTAATATCAGTACCGGTAACCGTTACAGTATAGCTATCAACGGCGTCCTCAGAAACGGTATAGGTAATCTCTGTACCGTCAGCGTTGTACTTATCAAGACCGTCAAAGCTGTACTTCCAGTCACCTGACGCATCAGGGGTAACTGTCTTGGAGTCTACCTTGGTACCGTTCTTCAGAAGGTTAACGGTAATAGAGGCAGGACGTTTACCATCTTGGTTGTTATTGTCGTCCCATGTCTTGGTACCAGAGATATTTACCTTCTCAGTATTGGTGTTGGTAATGGTGAAGCCTGTTGTAGCATCGCCTGTGGTCGTGCTGGTGTAGTTGGTAATGTCGTCCTCTTTGACGGTGTAAACAATAGCTGTGCCGTCGGCTTTGTACTTATCGAGACTTGAGAACGTACCTGTCCAGTTGCCAGCCTCATCAAGGGTAAGTGTCTTGCCGGTATCTGCTCCGTCAGCAAGAAGGTGTACCGTTACAGAACCTGCCTTAGGTCCAACCCACTCTTTCTTAACCGGAACGTTTACCTTCTCGGTATTGGTGTTGGTGATGGTAAAGCCAGAAGCGATATCGCCTGTGATGGCGTTAGTATAGTTGGCAACATCATCTTCTTTGACCGTATAGACGATCTCGGTACCGTCGGCTTTGTATTTACGCAGACCGTCGAAGCTGCCCTTCCAGTTGCCAGCCTCATCAAGGGTGAGTGTCTTGCCGGTATCAACACCATCTGCAAGAAGATGTACCGTTACAGGACCTGCCTTAGGTCCGACCCAAAGTTTGGTTACTGGAACTGAAGTCTTAATAGGCTTGTTGGTAATAGTCTGGATAGCACCACCTGTAGGAGTAACCTGAAGTATGTACTCATCAGTTCCAAGCTCATAACCTTTGGGAGCTGTCTTTTCTTTAACCTTATAGCTACCTTGGGGAAGAACATTTGAAACGACACTACCATCTGCTCCGGTAGTAAGTTCAAAGGTGGAGCCGTCAGGTTTAGTTACGGTAAATACGGCATCTTTTAATGGTGTAGTGCCGTCTTCATCAACTTTGATAAGCTTGATTTTGCTTGCAAGATCTCCTCCTGCATGTCCACCAGCACCAGCTAAATCGTGATAGTTTATGTTGACTGTCTTATCGATACCATCGGCTGTAAGTCGAGCAGCATTCGTCTGTACAGTTCCAGAAGTCATAGTTGAGTAATACATAAGAAAGTACTGTTTGGTACCAATGTTACCGAGATTTATCTCAAATGACTTCTTATCAGCTGACACTGTTAGCTTGCCAGTAAGATCCTGTTCAGCGCCCCATCTCTTTAAGCTTCCATCCGAATTGTATTCAACTTCTACTAGCGTAAACTTCTGAGTTCCTGTAGTGGAAGGGATATATTCTCCATTATTAGTTTTTAAGAGTATCCGTAATTTTTTTACATTTTGTAAATTTTCGACCCTCTTGGTTAATTCGTATATTCCACTTTACAACTCCTGGAGTTGTAGTCTTTTCTCCCCACTTTGCAACAATCTCTTTGACTGTCGCATTTGGTTTAATATGTATATTAGTAGTAATAGTCTTTCCATTTACATCTATCGTAATTGGTTTGTCTGAATTAACCGTAACCTCCTTCTGGTTAAAATAGGTTACAAGTTCAATTGAGCCTTTATAGTTAGTGTGATTATTGGCTTTGTCATTAAAGACAATATGTATCTTACCGCCACCATTGACAGTATCAGGTGTTACTGTTGCTTTTTGCAACAACGTTTCCATTGCTGTCAGTAATATCAAATGCCTTAGGTGTTGAAGCAGTACTTAAATTAATCGTATTAGGTATTGTGAGATCAAAATAATCCCCCGTATGAACCATCTCGCTAGGTTCGAGCTCCCAGTTCATCTTCAACTTGAATTTTGTCCCTATACACAACTCTGTAACAGGGTTGCCGTCAGCGTCTAAAATCTTAAAATCCGTAAGAGTTGCATCAAGTTGCTTAGGAGTTGAAGGAGCTCGCAGGAGCGATACGGAAAGAATCTGATTAGAAGTAATGGAATAATCTGTAGAGGCTTCCTCCATACTAGTAACCATCTCAGACAAAGGACCAGCTCGTGTTGCATTAGCTTGCTCTTCACTACCAGCCTCTTCCTGAGCTGACTCTGAAGAAACGCTCTGATTATCCTCAGTAGAGACTTGAGAGTATTCTTCTTTTTTTGTTCTTTTTGCTTCAGAGCCGCTTTGAGATGATTGCTCAGTAGCTACTTTAGAAGCTGACGGCGCAGCATCAGCAGCAAAAGCATTAAGAGCACCTCCCGGAATCAAAAGGCTCAAAGCAAGCACCAAACTCAAGAAGCTACAAAACCTCTTTTTCATAGCGCACTTTCCTTTCCGTCTAATTACATATCAGGAATTAAAAAGCTAAACACAGTGCGATAAGCATATCCCCCCCCGCTACTTTCAGCTACCAAAACCTTTAGAGAAGCTAAAATATCTCTTTAAATTCATAATTTAACCATATATAACTTCTTCAAAATTAAATAACAATCTCATTAAACTCTTTATTAATTCCTTAGTCTCATTCTAGATTCAACTATACAGATTCTCCTAATACTTAAAGTTTTTATATTTGGAATAAAAACTTGTCTTAACGAAAGAGGAATCTCTTCTATAAAGTAAACACTCACTCGACAAAAAAATAGACAAGTCTTCTTACATTACAACTTAACGCGGTAATGTCAGTAAATCTCAGCCTATCTAGTACCGGAGCACAAAAAGCTGCAACTGACCAAGTTTTGATACTTTGGAAAACCTGTTAGCATAAGAGCTGCATTATACTCATATCATCTACTATAGATGACTTAAGACTCAAACAAGGGCCACATCTTTCGATGCGACCCTGTTATTGGTCTTAGCTGTGAGGTTCTGCCATTGGAGACTTTTTCCATTCTGCAAATCT
>BNJU01004622.1_pt1 | contig 46061 bp, 60 predicted proteins | sample 8539281 | NCBI WGS metagenome assembly BNJU01 (sample SAMD00202456, study PRJDB9452) | human saliva metagenome | isolation source: human saliva | place: Japan
TTCCATTTTGACCTCTCTTTCTTCACTCTTTTTTCATTTTTTTCAATTTCTGTAATCTCAAAAAAATTCAATTTTTTTATTCACTTTTTCCAATTCGTTTTTCCCAGTTATATTTGCTATTTGTCATTTATTTCCCCCATTCTACTTTCTATTCTTCAAATCCCTTCAACTCCTCACTCTTCAAATCCCACTCTTCCATCATTTCCATCTCGTCACTATCCAATCTATCAAATTCCTCCTGAATTTCCATCAATTTTCCAACATCATTTTTTCGCCCAGCTTCTTCATAATCTTTATTCAATTCTTCCCGTTTTTCTGAGATTTTCTCCATTTTTTCTTCCAATTTCGCAATATCTCTTTTCAATTTTGAGATTTTTTTAGAAAGTTCCTTTTGCTCCTGATATGACAATTTTTGTTCTTCTTTTGTTTCAATGTCAGTTGCAGTCGGATTCGATTTATTGTTTTTCAAACTTTCCTTGTAATCTTCGTAATTTCCTTTAAATTTCGTAAGACCATTTTCGTCAAGATAGTAAATTGTGTTACAAACTGTATCTAAAAAGTGACGATTATGCGATACGACAAGCATTGTTCCGTCAAAATCTTCCAATGCGTCTTCCAAAACTTCAATTGAATAAATATCCAAATGGTTTGTCGGTTCATCTAAAATTAGGAAATTTGCTCTTTGCATATACAATTTTAAGAATGAAACTCTAACTTTTTCCCCACCGCTCAATTTTTCTACTTTTTTCAAAACATCATCGCCTGAAAATAAGAAAGCTCCCGCAAGTGTTCGTAAATATTCTTCCGTCAAATTTAGAGAATTATTAATTTCCTGCAAAATATTGTTTGCTGGAGTTAAATCCATGTGATTTTGGTCGTAATAACCGACTTTCACACGAGAACCAAACTCAACTGTTCCTGAATCCTGCTTCAATTTATTTACCAAAATTTTTAGCAAAGTCGATTTCCCAATCCCATTTTTTCCAATAATTCCGACTCTTTCGCCACGGAATAGCTGAAAACTCACATTATTCAATACTTTTTTATTTTCGAAACTTTTTGAAATTCCATTCACTTTTAAAACATTGTCACCCAGTAATTGTATCTGTTTCAAATTTCAATTTCATTCTTTGTGGATTAAAAACAGGATCGTCCATTCGCTCGATTCTATCTAGAATTTTTTGTCGACCTTTTGCCTGTCTAGCCTTTATTCCAGCACGAAATCTGTCAATGTATTCTTCCATTTTCTTAATTTTTTTCCTGCTCTTTTTTTCGTAACGCTTCATTTCCCCTTTTCAAAATCATCTCTTTTTGAATGATAAATGCAGAAAAATTCCCATCATATTTATGCAATTTCTTATTCTCAATTTCAAAAATTTTGTTACAAACATTATCCAAAAAAATCCTATCATGTGAAACAAGCAAAAACGCCTTCGCATACCGTTTCAAATAGTCTTCCAGCCACTCAATTGAAACCAAGTCCAAATGGTTTGTCGGCTCATCTAAAATTAATAAATCTGGCTCAGACAACAGTAATTTTGCAAGTGAAACCCTAGTTTGCTCTCCACCACTCAAATCTTTTAACACCAAATTGTAATATTCCTCAGTCAGCTCCAGCCCAGTCAAAATCTGTTTTATCTTATACTCAATATCATATCCGCCCTTCGCCTCATAAAGCGACGACAACTCCGCAGACTTATTAATCAATTTTTCCAGCTCATCATTTTCAGCCGTTCCCAAAAGCAAATTAACCTTCTGAAGTTCATACCAAATTTCCCTCTCTTCTGCAAAAACCGACATCATCTCTTCATAAATCGTATTTTTTTCATCCGAAAACTCATGATTTTGCGACAAATATCCAATTTTCATCGAAGCACTTTTCACAATATTCCCAACTTCATTCAAATTATCTTCCGCCCCATCAATTCGCTCTCTATCAAGTAACATCCGAATAATCGTCGATTTCCCAGCTCCATTCACCCCAACAAGCCCAATCTTATCCTTCTCCTCAATCGTAAAATTAATATCCTTCAATATATATTCCCCAGCAAACTGCTTATACACCCTATTAAATTGCACTAAACTCATCAAATTCCCTTCCTTTTCTCTATTTTTTTATCAAATTATTTTTTTATATCTTATATTTTTAATTTTATTCGTTAAATTATATCATTTTTTTGATATTTGTTTACAATGTTTGGGAATTTCTCATTAAAGAAATTTTTCTTTTTAAATTTGACAATAATATTAAACTTTGATATAATTTATATATGTACTTTTTAAAAAGGAGGTAATTTTATGAACAAAAAGAAAATTAACACGGTTGTTGGTTCAATTGGAGCATTTATTGGAGTTTTTTTGTGTTTATAACCCTATATTCCTCAAATTATTGCTAATTTAGGAGGAGAAAAAGCTCAGCCTTGGCAACCTCTTACGGCTTCGATTTCTTGTCTAATTTGGGTTATTTACGGATGGACTAAAGAACCTAAAAAGATTTTTATTCTTATCGTTCCAAATTTAGCTGGAGTGATATTAGGATTTTTAACTTTTTATTACAGCTTTTATAAATTTTTATTTATAAAAAAATGAAATTTACTATTAAATATTTTTTTATTATACTTTTTATTTAAAAAAACAAAAAGAGGTTTTATGCCCTCTTTTTTTATTTTTATCAGAAATTTTTTTATTTATTTTTTTCTAGTATATAAGCAAAAAAATATGTTATTTTGAAAAGTTTTTTTCTAGTATAAGTTGAAAAAGTTTACTATTTTTGACAAGTTTTTTTCTTCTATACACTGAAAAAAATAACTATTTTTACAAATTTTTTTATCCTACTACTCTCAAAACTCTACAATTTCTCACAAACAAAAATGAAACATCTTCAACCAATATTTTCGATTTAGAAACAAAAATTCCCGTCATTTTATCTATTTCTTTTTAAAATTATTCTCTCATTATCAAATTTTTTTCAATTATTCCAAATTTTTTTCAGAATATGATTTCTCATGCTCAAAATGCACTAATATTTTTATTCTCAAAGCATTTTTTTAAAATTTCTTCTATTCTCATTTTTTTACAATATTTGGAAAAAAATTCTTTCAAATCTATATCTTCTGTTTCTATTACACAAACTCTGTCATTAATCTCTTCAATATCCGACATTTGTAATATTGTAAATTTACTATCACCAAAAAAATAAATCTTTTTCACAAATCAATATATAATTATCATCTTGAAAAAAATAATATCACCTAAAATACTTTCTAAATCGTAACTTTCTATTAATTTATTTTTCCTTAATTTCACTATCTTTTACAATAATATCTTTTACAACATTTTTTTCCTGCTCTTATAATTTTTACTCCATATTTTCTTATAACTTCTTCTTCTTTTTTTATCATCTTCATCACAAAAATGAAATTTAAAAAAATTCCTTTAAGTTTTTTTATCAAATATCCACTATTATTCCAATCTTTATCATAAGAAATTTGCAATCTTATTTTTATTTTTCTATAAAATATTTAAACAAATTTTTTAAAAAAATTTATCTTTTTCTAAAATAATAGTCTTTCCTTCATTCAATTCTCTTTCACTTATTTCTTCTTTCATCAATTCTAAATACCACTTATTTCTTCCTAATCTTTTCAATTCTTCGTCTTTTTAAAAAAATTTATAACCTTCGTATTTTTCCATATGGATTAATTGATGTAAAAAAATATGAAAAATCATTACTACTCCCAATATAATTTCCAACAGAAAATTTATCTCCTAAACGTGAATATTCAAGCAACTCATCTTTTTCCAATTTTTTTCTAAAAATTTTTTTCATAAAATTTCCTCCTTAAAAAAATCATCTTCTCATAATATTAACTTTCAATTCCCCCAACAATTTTTTTATCACAAAAAAACAGTTGAAATCAAAGTTTTTTTCATAAATAAATTCTTTTCTCCCAGCAAAATTATTTTTTTCTCCAAAGTAACATCCAAAAAAATTCAAAAATCTTTTTTTCAATTCCCAAAGCAAAAGCGTAAATATACATTTGCTGAAAATTTTCGATTAATTCATCTTCACTTGAAAAAGTGGGAACTTCCAATTTTTTTCAAAATTTAAAATGTATTTTTCTGAATGATTCAATTTCATTCATGGCCAAAAAGTCCGTTTTTCAGTATACCGCACGATTAACTTTTTTTGTAAATGAAAAATAGAAATTACAAATGTCAATGGAATTAAAATATAAAATCTTAGTCCAAATATGAACGCAATATTTGGTAACATAAAACTATACAACGAAAAATAAGAATACCAATGCAATAAGAAATTTTTTTAGTATTTTTTTGAGGTATATTTAGAAAAGTATTAGTATAAAATAATATTCTTAGCCAAAAAAATTTCCAAGAAAAAAACAATTATTACAATTAAAACTAAAAGTCCAAAATTTCCCTTCTCCACTTCCAAATTTTACATCTTTACTTGTCATTATAATTGAAGCTAAAATAACTCCAAAATAAAAAAATATAAAATCCTGAATTTTTTTCTTGTAAATTATAAATTCTTCCAATTTTTTTCAGGCCACCAAAAATGAACCCAAAAACTTTTTCTTCGTCCTTTTTATAAATTTCAAACATTTTTGAAAAAGGATCTAAAGATTTTTTTGATTATATGAACTACTCGAAGAATCGTTACTCGAATTATCCGAAGAACCCTTTAAAATTACATTTATCAAAAAGCTACTAAAAAAAGTTATTAGCACTTGCAAGACTTCTCTAAAAATCTCTTTTCTCCTATCAATATTCTTCTCATCCATTTTTGGCAATTTTTCTCTATTCACAAAAATTTTGATAATCACTTAAAATCCCATTTTCAGAATCCGACAAAATTTATCTAAAACCCATCGCTCTTCTGCAAAAAGCTCATCTTGTCTGTAATAATTACTTTTTAGATTTTTTCCAAATTTTTTTCTTATACAAAATATCCGATTGAAAATCCATATTTTCAAAAAGTTTTTCTCTTTTCGCAGTTATAAAAATTTTTTTCTCAACCAAAGAAAATATCCCAATATGAAAATTTTTTTCTCCGTCCTAGAATTATTCAAAATTCCAACTCCCATTGCAGAAATACTTTTTCGGAACTTTCAAATTTGGAATGACATCTTTTTTTAAAAAAAAATTTTTACCCCAAAAATTTTACTGTCCAAAAAGCAGTAAATCAGTAAAATTGTAATCGCAATTATATAAATAATTGTTATTTCTCTCATAAAATCCTCCACTAACAACTATAAAAAAATTAACAAATAATATTTATTATATCATATTTTATACTAAATCCTATTTAAATAATGAATACATTATAAATCTTTTTTTAGCAGATTAAATTTGATATTTACTTTCAAATAATTAAAATAAATATTCGCTTTTTAAACGGGAAATCATAGTAATCACTATATTTAAAAACATTTAATTTTTTTGAAAATAAATTTATTCAATAAATAAAAAGAACTACTCAAGATTTCAAGTAATTCCTTTTATTTACAAAATTATATTTTATTTATTTTTATAGCAAGAATTTTTTTACAACTTGCTAAAAACTAATTATTTTTTTAAATTTTTTATTTTTCCACCAAAAAAATTTACCAATCATTCCAGTCAAATCATCCATTACATTTCCATCTTTATTTGCATCCAATAAATTTGTAATCATGCTCATAATTCCGCCTTCTCCACCAAAATTTGCAGCAAGATTTGAAGTTAAATTGCTAATTCCTTGTGCATCCAAATTATTTTCCTTTTTCTGTTGTCCCAACGCTCCCAAAACCAACGGTGCTAAAGTTTCTAACATCTTCAAACTTCCTTGTGCATCTAAACCGCTCGACTGAGAAACAGCATTTGCCACATTTTGCGTATTTCCACCAAATAAATGATTCAAAATTCCCGCTCCATCTTTTAAATCTGGATTTTGCAAATAACTTCCAAGATTATTTAATACTGATCCATCGTGCTGTTCCAACGCTTTATTCAATCCTTGTGCTTTTTCGCTATTATTTGCATTTTTATTAACTGCCGCCAAAATTGCTGGTAGAGCCGCTGCTACTCCATTTCTCGCTTCTGTACTGCTTCCTCCAACTTGCTCGGCTAATTTCCCTAAATCTTGTCCTTGTAAAAGTCCTAATAATGCTTCTAAATTCATTTTACCTCCATTTTTTCTTAAATTATTTACTTTCTCCCAATTTTGTTAATGCTTTTTCACTAACTTTTTTCTTATCAATAAAATTTAATTTTGGAATACTTGTTACTGCCTTTTCATCTTCCGATTCCCTAGCAAAAAAAATATAAGTTCTCCTGTTGCAGGATCTATTCTTATTCCATAAATTATGCCATTTGTATAGGTTAAAAGACTTGATAATTCCTTTTCTCCCCAAATTTGACAAAAATTTTTTTGTATAAATTGCTCTAGCTTCTGAATCCTTAATATTTTTCATCAGACACTTGTATCAAATTTACAACCATATTTTCAATAATTCCCTAAATTTGCCCCATTTACATTATTAACCTTTAAAAAAATATGCTAGTTGCACTTAGTCCCACTATAATCAAGGGCATAAACGGCATTTCCCCTTGAATGTATTTTTAGCATAATAATAATTTTTATTTTCATAAGTTAATTTTTTTCAAAATTTTTCAATACTTATTTTATTACTTTTAGATTTTTTTGAAAAATATTTCAATTATTTTTTTCTATTGAATTATTTGAAAAAAATGTTTTTCCTTTGCAGTTTTACTTTGTATATTCTCAGGATTATCTTTTTTTCTTTCGCTTCACTCCCTTTTTTTATCACATCCTGCCATAAAAAAATAAATAAAAAAAAGTAAAATTATATTCATTTTTTTATTCAGCATTTTTTTATTACCACCTATTTTTTATACAGCAAAACCACTTTTAAAACTAAACTTAAATATTATATTCCCATTACTTTTTTTAACTATTACTATTGGAAAAAAAATGGTTACTTATAGCAAGTAATTTTTTTTCTTTTAAAGTAATCTCAAATTCCATAAAAAAATAGAAGTTATATTAAGTCAAACTTATAACTAATCCGCTGTTTAAATGGAAAATAGTATAAATTTACTGCTTAAATGAGAAACAATATTAATTTTTCAGTTCAATATTAAAGGGATTATGTATATTTGATACATTATACAATATTAATCTTAATTTTTTTCCACATTTTTTTCATAAAAAAAGACTATTTATAAACAAGCCAAACTTATTTTTAAATAGTCTTGGATTTTTTAACTAAATTACGGCTAAAATTATAAATATATAACCGTAATTTTTCAATTAAAAGAAAAAAATTTATTATTATTTTTTTCAATTCTTGTATAAGGCATTAAAGCGATTTGTCTCAGCTCTTTTTAATTGCTTTTTGCAATTTTTCTTTGAACTTTAGCTTCTAATCCTGTTACTCTCGCAGGAGAGATTTTTTTCCCTTATCATTCATAAAGTTTTTTTAATAATTCAACATTTTTTTATAGTTAATATCTTCTACTTTTAAATTTAACTTTTGGTCTTCTTTTTCTTCTTTTTAAATTCTGTAACTGGTTTAGCTCTCATTAATTTGCACCTCCTAAAAACTTTTTATAGCAATTTTTTTATAAAACTTGCCTAGTTACTAAAACGGAAAAATCTTCATTATCATCCGTATCGTCATCATTTTTCATATGTATTATTATGAACTGGTTTACTTCCGCTATTTCCGCCATTTCCATTATAAGGCTGATTTTGCTGATACCCGCCATTATTATTGCTAGTTCCTGAACTTTCAACAAACTCAAAACTACTTACAACAACTTTTGTAGATTTTCTTTTTTCGCCATTTTGTTCGTAACTGCTTACATTCAAACGTCCTTGCACAAGAATTTTTTTCTACCTTTTTCTAAAAATATTCAGCAATGGTTTCTGCTGTCTTTTTCCCAGGCAATACAGTCAATAAACTCAGCATCATCTTTCATTTTTTGCACAGCCAGCGTAAAACTAGTATATGCTTTACCTCCTGAAGTATACTTTAATTCAGGATCTCTTGTCATTCTTCCCATTAATATTACTACGTTCATAATTTCCCCTAATTATAATATTTTTTTAACCTCAAATTTTTGTATTTATCAATTATAATACTTTAAATTAGTCGTTTTTAACAATCATATATTTTAAAATTGATTCATTAATATTTAATTTTGATTCAATTTCAGTAAATTTAGTTCCATCTGCTTGGAATGTTGTTAAAACATAGTATCCATTTTCTTTTTTTCTTAATTGGATAAAGCTAATTTTCTATCTCCCCAAACTTCTGTCTTAACTTCAGCTGCTCCTGCAACTTTTTAATGTTTCTTCTACAAATGCAACTCCAGCTTGTTTTTCTTCATCTGTTAATTGTGTAGATAAAATAAACATAATTTCATAATTTCTCATTTTCTTTCTCCTTTCCTATGGCTTTTTTAGCCCTACTTCTAAAATAGAGCAGGTTCTATAATTATACCAAAAAGCCTAATAAAAATCAAGTTATTTTTCAAAATTTATTTAAATTCTTTTGATATTATATCAAAATATATTCTTAAAAACAAAAAAATTTCAAGAAATTCTTTCTTTTAAGTTTATTATTGAGATTGACTTATATCCTAAAGTTATTCTACTTTTATAAAGTCATCAAAAATTTTTGTATTTTACTTTGACAATATTAGACTTTTAAATTTAATTACTCTTCAAAAAAATGGCGGTAATACAAAAATCTCCTGGATCTTCCACTTTTTTTCTTCTTCTTCATAATCATTTTTCTTCATTTTTTTATAATTAATTTTTTTCGTTTTTTTCTTCTTCTTTAACTTTTTTTCTTCCGATGGCGCAAATCTTATTGTTTGTGAAGATTTTGCATTATTTGAAAAAGATTCTTCTTCAAAATCTGTCGCCACTAGTGATACGCTTATTGTACCTTCCAATTCAGGTTCCATAATGTAACCCCATAATAAATTAGCCTTATCATGTCCTGCTTTTTCTGAGATTGTTTGAGCAACTTCCTGTATTTCCTGTAATCCAATATCTGGACCAGCTGTAACGTTTATCAAGATTTTTCTTGCACCTTCGATAGATTTTTCCAATAGCGGACTGTTTAATGCCTGAGCTGTTGCACTCTTGGCTTTTTCATCGCCATTTGCTTCCCCAAATCCTAGCATTGCAATTCCAGAATTTTGCATAATAGATTTTTATATCTGCAAAATCTAAATTTACAATTCCTTGTTTTGTAATCAAGTCAGAAATACCTTTTATTCCCATTTTTAAAACTCCATTTGCCTCTTTAAATGCATTCATTAAAGAGATATTCATTCCAGGTATTTCAAACAACCTGTCATTTGGAATAGCAATTAAAGTATCTACATTTTCTCTTAAATTGTCAATTCCAAGTGCAGCGTTATTTTTCTTTAACGGCCCTTCAAAACTAAAAGGCTTAGTTACAATAGCTACAGTTAAAATTCCCATTGCTTTTGCCACTTCGGCAATAATTGGAGAAGCTCCTGTTCCAGTTCCACCACCCATTCCGGCAGTTATGAATAACATATCTGTACCTTCCAGAACGTCTTTTATTTTTTCTTCTGATTCCTTTGCAGCAATTCTCCCTTTCTCAGGATCTGCACCGGCTCCCATTCCTTTTCCTAAAAGTACTTTTATAGATGCCTTTGATCTATCTAAATCTTGCTGATCTGTATTTATTGCTATAAAATCAACAGTCGTTATATTGCTCTCTATCATATCGTTTATTGCATTTCCACCTGCTCCACCTACTCCCACTACCTTCAGTTTCGCTGCATTGCTAAAGTTATCCATTTTTTCCTTGCTACTCAAATTAACTTAATAACTTTTAAAGTAGCTTCTCCTTTCTCTTAATTTCACGTAAAATATCATTTTCACAATAATTTTATCTATAAATCTCAAATCCATAGAAATTACTGGTCCTTTTTTTCTTATTTTTTTCGTATAATCTATATGCTTCTTCATATTTTTTTCTGTTACTGTTGTTTCTGTTATTATTCTTACATTATTTGTAAGAAGTATTTCGTAATTTTTTTCAGATTGCCTTATTTCTGAAATCATAGCATAAAAGTCTTTGTTTTTTTATTCTCGAAAGTATAGTCTTCATTGCATTTTAGACTTTCATCATCTGTGTAATCTATTATAGGAATATTTTTTTGCAGGTTCTTCCAGAATATCACCGTATATATTTAAATCCTTGTCTGCTAAAAGTGTTTCATTTCCCTTTTTTTATATAAACATATGGCTCTCTTTCCTCCAGAACAACTTTAATTTTACTTGGAAAAAGTTTTTTTACTGATACTTTTTTTACTCGCACATCACTTTTTTTATATGATTTTTCAATATCATTCGTATTTAAATATACGATATTTTTTTCCCCTTCATTTGTTCAAGCTGAGCTACTATATCCTGTCTAAGCAGATCAGACTTACCTTCCACCAGAACTTCCTGAACTTTAAAATAATCAGTCTCAATAAACATTTTACCCAAAAACATTATCCCTGCCAATAAAAACAGTAAAATCAATACTTTAACCGGTTTTTCATTTTTTAACTCCGTTTTTTTATATTATTATACACTTTTTTTGAATTTTTATTCAATATCTTAAATAAATTTATTTAAATTTATTAATAAAAACCGCTCCAAAAACAGAACTAAAAAGACTATAATTCTTTATTTTTAGAACCCACATTTTTAAAATTTTTTTAATTTAAATTTTTATTAACTTTTTAGAATTATAATCTCTGTTTCTAATTTTATTCCAAACTTTTTCAAAGACAACTTCCTTAACATGTTCAATAACTGAAATAACATCATTAAAAGTAGCATTACCTAAATTTGTAACAAAATTTGGATGTTTTGTGGAAACTGCCGCATCTCCAACTCTATATCCCTTCAAATCAGCATCAGAAATTAATCTTGCTGCAAATTTTTCCTTCTGGATTTTTTTAAATGTACTTCCTAAATTTGGCAAATCCAATGGATGTTTCACTTTTCTTTGTTCCCTTTTATCCTCTGAAGCAGCCTTGTCAAACCCAAATCCAAATTTAAAAAGAGCAGAAACTACAATCCATTTATTTTCCTTTATTTCAGTAGTTCTATATTTAAAGTTCAAATCTGTTGTCTTAATTTTTACAATTTCTCCATCATTTTTACAAACTTCAACTTCCTCAATACAGTCAAAAAAATCTCTGTTCCCATAAGCTCCACCGTTCATATTGACAAGCCCACCGACAGATCCTGGGATTCCAGTAATATTTTCCAGTCCTGAATAATTATTTTTTTCCATAAATTCTATCAGATCATCCAAGTCCAGTCCAGCTTCTACCCTTACAAGATCGTAGTTATTCTCTTTATTTTTCATCTCCAGCTTTTTCTTCATTTCTAACTTTTTTTCAACTGTTATATTTTTTTCAGTCTTTTTAATGACAAAAAAACTTATATCTAAATTTCCATCGTTAATAAGAGTATTTGTTCCATTTCCCAAAAAGGAAAAATATTGCTTCTAGTTTGTAAAATTTCCTTTAATTCATTTTTATCATCTATGAAAATAAAGCTCTCTTTGCAGTTCCGCCAACTTTCATATTTGAATATTCCTTCATTTTGGCATTTTTTTATTATTTCCATTTTCTATTTTACTTCTCCTTTTTTTGGATTTCTACTTTTTTAATTATATTTATTTTTTTCCATCTTTTTCAAATCATCCGCAATTGCATGAGCTACTCCTGATACACTTCCAGCTCCCATAAATACATAAGTATTTCCGCTATTTCTATCATTTTTTTATAATATTTTTCAATTTCCTCCTGAGTTTGCACCCTCACATTTCCTCCGATTTTTCTCAGCAAGCAATTCTGAAGATACTCCATAAGTATTGTCTTCACTTGCTGCATATATTGGAAGCAGAATTAAAGTCATCGGCTTCCTTTAATGAAGTTACAAAGTCATCAAAGAAGAATTTTTGTACGGCTATATCGGTGCGGCTGAAAAATTACAGTTACTTTTCCCTTTTCAGTCTTATGTGCCGCAGTTATTGTAACTTTTACTTCTGTTGGATGATGTGCATAATCATCAATTATTCTTAAATTATTATCATAAATAACTTGGTATCTTCTCTTTGCCCCTTTAAATTTTAAAATTCTTTCCTTTACTTTTTTCATATTGCAATTAAATTCGTGGGCAAAATAAATTACTGGAAGCGAATTTGCAACATTGTGCTCTCCAGGAATGCTCAAGCTGAATGTTCCCAAATCTTCACCTTTTTTCACAACTTCAAAACTTGTTATTCCATTTTCCACTCTTATATTTTTTGCATAAATATCAGCAGTTTCATCCTTTATGCTATACCATGCTATATTTTTTTATTCTTCAAATTAAGCCCGACTTTTTCCGACAGTATCTTTTACAAAGAACTGCAATTCTTTCTGTACTGTCGATAAATTGCTCAAATGATTTCTTTATATTTTCAAATGTTCCGTGATGATCCAAGTGATCGGCTTCTACATTTGTTACAACAGAATATTTTGGTTTTATATACAAAAATGAATTGTCACTTTCATCAGCTTCAGCAATAAAATATTCTGAATTTCCAATTTTACTGTTACTTTGAATTTCAGGAATTATTCCTCCAACTACGATAAATGGCTCTTTTTTTCCAAAAGTGCCACGCTCATCATTGAACTTGTAGTAGTTTTTCCGTGAGTTCCCGCTACAGCGATTCCATCAAATCTGTTCATTATTTCTGCAAGCAGCTGTCCTCTTTTTATTTTTTTTATATTATTGTCAACAATATATTTATATTCTGGATTTGTTTCTTTAATTGCTGTTGAATATACAAATAAGTCTATTCCCTTATCTTTTACATTTTTCTTCAACTTGCCCGATGTAAACCTTTTATTCCCATATCTTCCATATCTTTTGTCACAGCTTTTCTTTCTAAATCTGAACCTGCCACATTAAATCCATCTGCTGCTAAAATTTTTGCAAGTCCACTCATTCCAATTCCATTTATTCCGCTAAAATACACGTTATTTACTTTTTGTTAGCATAATTTCCTCCAAATTTTTCTCTTTCCTGTTTTTATAATTTATTTCTATGTTCTCTGTTTAAAGTCCCATTTCATTTACTATTATTTCCGCTGAATTTCCCTTTTTCAAGGTTCTTACATTTTCACTCATAAATTCCAGCATTGAAGCCTGTCCCACTATTGACAGAGCCTCATCTATCGCCTCTTCTGCAGTTTCATTTGTAAATATTTTTGCACCATTTACATATTCCAGCACATCTGCATTTTCCTTTTGTCCGACAAAATCGTATGGAATCAATACCGATGGCTTTTCCAGCTGGATAAGTTCAGAAATAGTTGAAGCTCCAGCACGGCAGATTACAATATCAGAAGCTGCCATCAGTTCTGGCACATTTTCAAAATACGGCTCAACTACCGCTGTTCCAAAATCTCTTATTCTGTAAGTCGAAGCCTCATAATTATCCTTCCCAGTTGCCCAAAATAATCTTATTTCCCCATCTGATGAAAGTGTTTTCCACTTTTTCAAGATAGCCTCATTTATATTTTTAGCTCCCAAACTTCCACCAATTACAAGAATTACTTTCTCATCATCCTTTATATTCAGTTTTTTTCTTTCTTCAGCTTTATTTTTCCCATAAAATTCTTCCCTCAATGGATTTCCAGTCACAACAAATTTGCCTTTTATATTTTTTTCCTTAACACTTTCAAGCGTATTTTTCAAAAAGCGACAAATACTTTTTTTGCTCCTTTGTAAAACCACTTATTTGCTTGACCCATTGTGTGATTCTGCTCCTGAAGGTAATATGGTATTCGTAGCACATTAGCCGCTACCAATACTGGTATTGTTATATAATTTCCAAATGCTATTATTTTTGTAGGTTTTTCCTTTTTTAGCAGCTTTATCGTATCCATCGTTGCTTTCATCATTTTAAATACAGATTTTATACTTCTTAACGGCAATACATCAAGTCCTATAAATCTAAAATTTTCCTTTGGCACAATGTCCTTTTCCATTCTATGCTTCGTCCCAATAAATAAAGTATCTATTCCCTTTTCCCTTACTTTTTTTGCAATTGATAAGGCAGGATAAATGTGTCCACCTGTTCCACCTGTAGTAAATACTACTTTTTCCATCGCTTATTCTTCCTCTCGTTTTATTTGATTTATTACATCATATAGTCAATTTCATTTAACTCATCCAGCTGATTTCCCATTTCCTGCTTATAGACTGTTCTTATTATATTATAGACAATGCCCAGCATCAGCATCATCGCAACCATTGTACTTCCACCGTAGCTCATCATTGGAAGCGGGATTCCTGTAGAAGGGATTATTTTACTTGTAACTGCCACATTTCCAATTACCTGTGTTGCAATTATTATAAAAATTCCAGCTAAAAGATATTTTGCATACAAGTCTTTTACTTTTTTTAAAGTAATTCCAATTATAATTAATAAAGCCGCATATAACCCAAGCAGAAATAATATTCCTAAAAATCCCAATTTTCTTCAGCATATCCCGAAAAGATATAATCTGTATGTATTTCTGGCAAAAATCCATATTTCTGGAATCCATTTCCATAAAATTTTCCAAAAATCTTACCGTTAGATATTGCAATTAACGACTGCGTTGTCTGGAATCCAATTTCTTTAGAAGTATGCTCTGCAATTCTGCTTGCCCTATACCCAACTTTCATTACTCCAAACCATCCTAAAATCCCGCCTAGTCCCGTATAAAGTGCAATTATTGAAAATTTTAATTCTGAAACAAGTAAATAAGTCATTCCAATTATTGCAATCTGAACTGTATTACTAAATGATTTTTCAAATAAAATAAGAAACATATAGACTCCTGTAGTTCCCATTATAACTATACTTGACAACCATGGATGCTTACTTATCTTATTCCGTATTTTAAGATTATACACAAGTGTTGAAAGAACTACAATCAATATCAGCTTTTACAAATTCCGAAGGCTGAATACGCATTCCCATTCCAAGGTCAATCCAACGTTTAGCTCCATTTTTTTAGTTGTTCCTATCACTAAGACCATCACAAGTGAAAAAGCACCTATAACATATAAATATTTTTGTTATTTCCCTGTATTTTTTTATAATTAAGATTAGCAGTAACCAAAAAGCCTAGCCATCCGAAAAAAATTAACCATATCATTTGCCGCATTAAATAATAATAAACTACTTTATTTTTCATTTTGTGCCCTTGGAGCACTAAGGCTTTGCCATCGTTATGATGCTAAGTGCTGAAAGTATTAAAATTACTATTATAAATCCTGTCCCTAATATTTTTTTCCTATTCAATTTTTTTCTCCTAAATTCCATTTTTTTCCAAAAGAAAAACTATTTCCCAATAATTTTTTTCTGTCAATTCCTTAAATACTTTTTCCCCTATGTTCAAAAACTCTTGAATTGGCAAAAACTAGAAGTCGCAGGTGAAAAACAGCACTGTCTGATCCTTTGAAAAAAATCTACATTTTCCTTTAAATAATTCAGCACATTTTTCAACTGTCTCTAAATTTTTATAATTCTTATATCCAACTTTTTCCATATCATCAATCAAAATTTGAGCATTATCTCCAATCAAATAAACAAAATCAACTTTTTCCTTAACTCTTTTAATTAAAGGCATATTATCAATTTTCTTATCATCTCCGCCTAAAATCATAATAATCGCATTATTAAACGAATCAATAGCCTTCAATGTCGATTCCACATTTGTTCCTTTAGAATCATTAATAAACGTTGTATTTCCTTTTACAAAGAAGTTTTCAAGCCTATGCTCCAATGCAGTTGTCGTTTTCAAAAATTCAACTAATTTTTCATTTTCCACATTCAATATTTTTGCCGAACTTATTAAAAACAGCATATTTTCCAAATTATGTTTCCCTTTTAACGACAATTCATCCGTTTTCATCAAAATTTCTGAAACTTCATCAATTTTTTCTTCAAAATTTTGAATTTCATCAATACGGCTATTTAAATCCTTCATTACACGGATATTATTTTTCATAAACAAAAACTGTTCCCTTTGCCTGTGTACTCAAATATACTTTTTTGAGCCTTTACTCTTTCATTTATTTCACTTCTTTTATACAATTCATCAAAAAAACCTTTATCATCTAAATTAATCAATGCAAAGTCATCTTCAGTCTGTTTATCAAAAATTGCAAACTTTGTAATATAATAATCTTCTACTGAATTATATCTTGTCAGATGATCTGGCGTCAAATTTATTATTCCAGCGATATTTGAATGAATTTGCGGATTATTTTTCCAATTGATAGCTGCTAAGTTCCAGCACAACATAATCCAGCTCTTCCTCATCAGCCACCAGCTTTGCAAATGAAAAATCCGGCATTTCCAGCAAGTCTGGCACGAAATCCAGCAAAATTTAAAAAGTTCTGCCATTTTTTTGTCGATGTCGTAGTTTTTTTCCATTTGTTCCAGTAAATGAAATAATTTTTTTATATTTTTTTATCCACATACTTATAAGCCAAATCTATTTCTGAAATAACTTTAACGTTCTTTTTCCTTTGCAACCTTCAAAAAGCTCCGCCTTCCAAGGAATTCCAGGACTTTTTCACAACAAACTCAATTCCTCCTTCATTCAAAAGTCTAATCCCTTCCTCTGACGGCAATGCAACCTTATCATCTATCAAATACACTTCATATCCATTTTTTTCCAGTAATTCCTTTGCACCAAGCCCACTTAACCCAGCACCGAATACAATCCCTTTTTTTATCCATGTGATTTCTTCCTCTCTATTCTTTCTATTATTTTATTTTATATTTCTAAATTCCAAATTCTAGTACTAAACTAAATTATTTCTATAAAAAGTAAATTATTGTTAATAAATATTATTTTTATTTTTATGTTATTTTTATTTCAACGCAAAAGGGGAAACAGTCGTCATCCCTTTTTATTCCGCAATATTAGTTATTTCCATTTCTTCAAATTATAATAGCTGAAGATTTATGAAAAGTGCACACTAATCCCGCGTTTGTTCATATGAAAACAAAATCAAAACTCGCTACGTGCATTCGCTCAAAACAATTGATTTTATTTCCAAAAATCACGACACTTTTTAATTTTTACGAAAGTTATTTAATATTAAACAAGAATTTCGTTGAAAGAAAAAGAGAACTGTTTGATTGGAGGTATTTTAAATAAAAATTTATTTATTTATATTCAAAATAACCTGTTCAAAAGCGAGTTTTCTTTTCTTTATTAAGAAAGTTTTGCGTTAAGCGAGGTAGTTCGTGAGAACGTTTCGCCATTATCTCTAAATAGTGACCAGTTATACATGGTTAAAATAACTGTTATTGCGAGCATGGCGTCTGATGTCCCTGTTATTAAATATAATAAAAACAATTATTAAGTCATCAAAATGATATTGTTAAATACCAGCCAAAAATTCAATTAGTTTTGGTGGGAAAAATCTCGCTTTATCATCTTAATTTCAAAATTACAATGTTATCGCTCATGTATTGAAACAATCCGGAATCTTATTGTAACTTTTGTTTCAGGCAATCCCCAGCAGTTCAAAAGTGGTGATGTATTGGTGCCATTTTGAACACTGTTTTCCAAAAGTTTTTAAAGTGCTGACTTTGAATCATAACTGACAAGGCTTCCATAATAAATATAAATCCAGCAATCGGCACAACAGCTTCTTGCTTTATAAAAATAACAATAATTCCTAAAATTCCATCCCAATGTTAAAAGAACCTGTATCTCCCATAAACACTTGTAGCTGGATAGAAATTAGTACCATAAGAAACCAATTAAAGCTCTGATTACTGAGGCTAAATAAACTATCATTTCAGCTGCCTGCGAGAACGTAATAGAAAGATTTAGGTATTTTGCATATTTTACATTTCCAGTTAAATAAGTAATCATTAAAAGCGTAATACTTACTACAATTGTAGGTCCGCTCACAAGTCCATCCAGTCCATCTGTCAAATTTACCGCATTTGAAGAACCGATTATTACAAATGCCACAAAATAAAAGAACAATATTGGAGTTATATATAAATATGAATTTTTAATTAACGGATTTATTATTGAAAATCAATAGTTTTACTCTACAAGTCCGAATTTATATACGAACCGAATGTTAATGCTGTGATTATTAGTTGTCCTAATATTTTTCTTCCCGACAGTTCTTCGTGCTTTTGTCAATTTTTAAATAGTCATCATAAAAATCCAATTGTTGTAAATAAAAATTGTGATTACAAAACAAAAACACAATGAATTTTATTTGTAAAATTACCAGCGATAGCAGTTGCAAATAAAATTGCAGCAATTATTGAAGTCCTCCCATTGTAGGCGTTCCCGACTTGTCAAAAATGTGATTTAGCCCTTCTTCTTGCTGTATCTCCATATCTTTTTAGCCAAGCAACAAACGGTTTTCTAAAAATTAACATAAATAGAAACGCAATCATAAATGCTACAGACGCTCTTAACATTATTGATTTAAAATACGTAAAACTCTCCAGTGTTTGATAAATAAACTCTTGCAGTAAATATAACATTCTTTATTATAGAGTTTTACCCAATAATATATTTAAAACAAATTATACAGTAATAAAACTCTTTTCCTTTTGTTTATAATATTTATTTTTCTATGATTTCTCTAATCTTCATTCCTCGTGATGCTTTTAACAGCACTGCCTTTTGTTCAGAAATCTGTCTTATCTTTATTTCTTCTTTTTCATCAAAATGCTCAAATTCTTGTTTTAAATTTTCATTGTCCACATTTTCCTTTATTTTTCGAATAGGCTTTCATCCTGTTTCCAAATAAATAAAGTTTGTCAAATTTTTGTATTTTTATTGTATTAAAAAGATTACTATGAAGTTCCAGTTCATTTTCCTAGTTCCAGCATATCTCCTAGAACCATATATTTTCAGTCTGTCGTTATATATTTGGGAAAAATGTTTCAAGTGATTTTTCCATAGACATTGGACTGCATTATAGGCATCAGTAATATATGTTGTATCGCTGCTTTTCAATTATTTGAAACCGCATTCCAGTCAAGCTCAGTATTTTTCACAGCTTCACTGATTATTTTATCTCTCCATTCCGAATTGTTTAGCCACAGTGCGATTGCCATAACTAAAGTTTACATTACTGTTCTCCTAGAACATTCGTCTTATAATTTCTCTCAACTGTACTGACAAATTTTTCCAAAAATATTTCAGAAAAAATCAGTTCCATTTTTCGTTAAACATGAACGTCTCCATAATAAAAATCAGACGTCTTCTCCTAAACTCATTATTTTCTAGATTCCAAAGCCTTTACAACTTCAATATTTTCAGCTTTTACATTTTTAACAATCATCATCTCCATTGATTACAAGTGTATTTTTAATATATGGAATAATTTCCTGTTTTGCCAAAATACATTTTCCTCCTTCGTTTTAAAAATTCTGATGTGATTCTCCACATGTTGGTAATTACATTAATAATCGGGCAGTACTGCTCAAGCAACATCAATTTCTCCAAAACCGCTCATTCCCATTTCCGTATAATAAATTTGTCATCTTCTTCAGCATCGCTAACAAAGTGAAGGGTAATCCAATATGATTATTGTAATTCCTTCAGTCTCCTTTATAGTTTTGTGAAAGCAATGGTAAATCATATCCTTTACAGTGGTTTTTCCATTACTTCCTGTAATTCCACATTATTTTATATCTCAAATTTTTCGCCATTCCTAGCAAAATTTTTGTAAAATTCAACACTGTCATCTACTAAAAATGCACGATTAGCATATTTTTCATCTATTTTTGAAGTTTTACTGTCGTACAGCAATGTGCTCTTTTCCAACGCTTCATTAACAAAATTGTTCCCACTCTAATGGCAACAAAAACATCATTTTTATCAAGTTCTTTCTGAATTAATCGAAACATTATTTATTTCCAAGATCTGATATTTTTGCTTGTTAAAGAAACTTTGAAAACACTTCAGCTTTTATTCATAAAATTTCTCCCGATTCCTATCTAATTTTAATACTCACAATATTCGCATTATAAAATTATATCATTTTGAAAAGCATTTTTCAATATATATTTTTATCAAATTTTTCTTGTATAGATGTCAAACATTTGTTACAAAAATATATATAAAATATTTCTTCCTAATGTCTTTTAGCCTTCTGATTTTCCTTGTACTCTTTTTAATACCTATTTGGACTCTTAAAAGCCTCAGCACTTTTTCTTTTGATATGTTGTTGTATCTTGTATTGTATTTCCTTATTGCCCTTAACAGTTCTTCCTTGCTTTTAAATTTCTTGTCTGCATAGTACTTGCTGTCAAGCCTGTGGCTTCTTTCCACTTTCCCATCTCCCATGGCGAATATGGACGAGTTGTCCTGCATTCTATCCCCTTCTCCTCCAGTGTTTTCAGCTCAAACAATGTTTTTCTTATCACTTTCAGAATTTGTGAACCTCTCCATTGTCTGTCTGAACTTTCTTTATGTCAAATCCCAGCTCCTTTTCCAGAGTTCTCTAGAAACTTTGCAATCTGATAGGTACTTTTTCATCTGCTATCCTTAACACTCTTTTCTTGTATATTCATCTAATGCCGTTATTTGATAATACTCGGGTCACGTGTGCCAAATGACGCATTCTTCCGAACATAATGTCTATCTGTACCTTTTCCTAGGGTACTTCGCCTGTTCAACTCTTTCTTTCTTTCTTATATAGCTTTTTAGGCTTCTTGGTATTGCCCTTCATTTTCCTTATTATCCCTGCACATTGAATCATATGTACGAGCTATAGCCTTCCTTTCTGCTTTTGACATAAACTTGCCAGCCCTTCATAGCCAAATTTCCTGTATTTCTTTTCACAACCAGCTCTATTTCTTCTTGCGTGTGCTGGTTTGGTGGCTTTGGTCTCTGCTTTTTGGTGAAGAGACTGGACTGTGCTGTCGTATCTGTCTCTCAACGTTTTATCTGCTGACGTGATGTCTATATTTCACTGCTGCCTTTGGAATTATTATGTTTTATTGCATACCACCTGCTCGTTGACGAACACGGTATATTTCTGATATACTACTCATATGAAAGGTTTCTCTCAATGGTTTGGTAGATTACATTATATCAGAAAACCTTTCTGAGCATGCTTTGTCACATGTATTATCTCTCAACATTTTTATCAAATTTTCTAAAAGAATTTATCTTATCCGAACCTATTTAAAAATGAATTCATAAAAACATCTGATATTTTCAACCTTTGACATTCTATCCATTTTTACTTTTTGAACCTACAAAATTAAACTCAAAATATTTCCTAGCCCCCTATGTAATTCTATATTTTTCTAAAACCGTATTTTCTTATTTTCAATATTATTATATTTCATTTTTAATAAAAAGCAATCTCTATTTTCAGATATATATATTTTGGCTTATAATAACTATTCCTTATTCTATAATGAATATATAGAAAAATAGAAAGTAATATATGCTATAATAACAAAACAAAACTTCCCTAGCAAGAGAAGCAACTTATGAAAACCATTTAAAAGATAAAATATAGATTGTAGAATTTACTAAAAATTTTACATATTAGAATAAGCCGATTATATAAATATACAAAATATAATTCAAAAACAACAAATGAAAATACCCACAAAATGAGAGAAAAGGAGATATCAAAAATGTCAGAATGTACAAATAATTTGGGAAGTAGTAGATTTGGAACATTAAAGGATGTTATAGAAATATTCAAAAAGGAGATGAAAAATTGAGATGCATCAGGAGATAGACATATTATTTCATGCATTAGCAAATAATGATAAAGTATTGCACGTTATGAAATTACTAATTTTTAATAAATAAAGGGCAGATGTTTAAAATAGTAAGAGAGATGGATGAGTTTGTTCTTTCCATTATTTTATCATGGACGACGAGATATATAAAATGACACATATGTGTAAAACATTATTGGAAAAAGGTGCAGATATAACAACAATATATAAGAAAGAGAAAACTGTTTCATTCAAAGGATTATTTAGTATCGGCACCCCTGAAATAGAGATCGTTAACATACCAACTGGATATTTTCTCCAACCAGGACTTCTCTTTTAGTAAAAGATAAATGGGGACTAACAGTAATTGAATTTGCGAGAAGGTTTAATAGACCAATAGCAGTACAAAATGATGGAGACTATGTATATATAATTTGAAATAAGAAAATTAGAATTTTTAAATAATCGTTGTTTGTAAAAGACAAAGCGGTTATAGAATCAAGCTGTATTAAAATATCCCTTAATTAAATTTTATCATCAGTATCCATCTTAAAAAGACTTTTTATAATTTTATTTATAAGTATTATAATTTAATAGTTTTTATATTTTATTATTCAATTGTAATAAGGCATCGACGCCATGCCCTTACAGTTCAACCGCTTACCTAAAACTTTCATAGAAGAAAATAAAACTCGCTTGTAAAATCCGCTCACTGCAAATAAGAGTTATTTTACAAATAAGTTTTAGTTTTATAAAATTATGGCAAAGAAATATCTGTATTTAGTTATTTTTCCTTTAACAAAATTTTTAGCTTTATTTAGTATTTTTAAAATGTAAAAGCTTTAAACTTAAATATGATAATCTTTATAATTTAATATAGAATGTGATGATGAATGAAACGACTAAACACATTTGTGTCTGCTAGAACCTTTTATAGTAAATATGTTTTATGGAGTTGTTATAGTCTTTATTTGCGAAAGTGAGCAAGAAGGAGTTTCGTTTTCGTAGTAATTCAGGTTTATCCAAAAATAAATATTTAGATCTCACTTCCCCAAATAAAATTTGGGAATATTTCATATTAGACGAGCCAGGGTTAGTGCGTAGCACTTTTCGCCATTATCTTTAATACTGCCATTATTTAAATTTGTTAAAATAACTTTATTGCGAAATAAAGGGAAATGGCGATTGATTTCCTTGCTTTATAAAAAGATTATTTTATTTTCAACTTCTATACCTATTCACCGCCCCACAAAATTCTGCTTTCTGAGGCAATGCCAAATTTCCTGGATGCCCTGTATGAAGAAATTGACTCGCATCTCGTCCTTTTCAATCTTTTCATAAATCCTGTCAGCCGCTTGCGAAAGTGTCAATTTTTCATCCAGCACCTTATTTTTAAAAATAGTCAATCATTACAGCAATGCAGTTTGTCTGGCTGTCATCCATAAGCTGCTCCAGCCCGGAAATGTCGATTAATTCCTTCCATATAGAATGCTGTATTTCCCTTTTGGCTTTTTGTTTTATCCAGTTTTCAGATAGAAAAACTTTTTGAGTGAATACGCTGTGTAACTCCTGAAATTTATCATTAGAAAATTCTCGCTTGTTTTCATCTAATTTTGCAACTTTTCTTTTGCTTTTTCCGTTACATCTTTTTGAGCACATATTCATCCATCATTATAACATGATTTGCCACATCAAAATAATCTCCAGAGCCGCCGACAATCATATCGTAGAAACTCCAAAAATCGTCATAAAGTTCTTCTACTCGTCAATAAACGGTGTTATCAGCTCTTTTTCCTTTACTACAAGTTTTTGCATTCTTCCGTCACGAATCATAAAATTAGTAGCCGAAGTATCCTCATCTATTAGAAGTAGAGTCCCATATTCAGTGCTTCTGCCACATTTGCCGCCTGCGAGGTACTTTCCACTAGCATTTTCAGTAGAAAAAGCTCCTTGTATCTTATTTTGGCAAAGTTATTAATAAATCCGCTTATATTCACCTTTTTCCACATTTCTTCCATCTTCTGCACGTATTTTTACCGCATCCAATTCAGAAATTATGAAATTCACGCCCATCTTGAGCAATGTGATTGTAAACCCCTCTTTCTGCGTGCTGCAAGCAACGTGGATTTACCGTGATAACCTCCACCTCACAATTACGTGTAATCCCTTTTGGGAATTCCCATTCCAGCTTATTTCTTTCCCACTTGGAAGCTTTTAATGTAATCTCAAATTTTTCTGACTTTAAACTTAACTGCATTTTTTCATAGGTTTATCCGAAACTCCACTTTTCACGTGGAAGCACGAATCATTAGTACAAATGCAACAAGCCCTTTTTTCCTTCAATATTTTTCTCGCATATTCTCGATCCATCACTAGAATTACCTGCTCATTTAACGCTTTTTATTCAAATTATCATAAACAATGGATTTTTCACAATTTGTAGGTAACTGCTCAAAAATAATTTTCTGTGCGGTTTTTCCCATTATCCGTCTGCCTCTGCAGGCATCTCCCATTTCAAACCCTCACTTCAACTTTATCTTCCTTTATCAAACTGAAGTTCTTTCCAAGATTTCCTGTCCACACCTGTCAATAAAAATTCTTCCACTTCCCAGTTCCTGTACTGTCATTTCCACTTTTCTAATTTCTGTAAAATTTCTCGTAAGAAAAATCCGAAACTGCAATATTCTTTATCCTTCGTATCCGTCAACTCATAAGGAATTCGCAAATTTTTCTATCCATTATAATTCTCATTTTTGAAGGCGAGCATAAGGGATCCGACTGCACGTGATCAATCGCAAGAACATACTTTTCAAACCTATATTCTCCTTTAGCGACTTATACGCCGAATAACTTTTTCCCATCCATTGAAAATAATATTTTTCTAATTTTTGTATCATATTTCTGTAACATCTCTTTCCCAGCCGCATATCTTTTCTATTCTATTTTAACACACTTCTCTTTTTATTTCCTAAATTCTACTATATAAAAACCCCACTGGTACATTAAAATCTGTGAGGCTGAAATATTCAAGAACGAATTAACAGCTTCTATTTAATCTTACTTAAACTAGAAACACACAACTAGAATACTACATGCTAGAAAGTCCTGTTAATCATAACTCTAGCACTCTCTTTCCATAGTTTGATTGTGAAAAAGTAGATCCTCATAACACTACATAACCGCCGTCTTTTACAACAACGATTATCTAAAATTTCACAAATTTTTCAGCAATAAACTTATTTAAAAGTTAAAATTTACATCAATATCAATATTATATCTCCCATTTTTAAACCTCTTCCTCATTACGTAATACGTATTAAGTGTTTTTAAGAAAATTTTTATTAGGTTTTACCCTAATAAAATTCTGATTTCTATAATTCTTCCAAATATCCACTACAGCTCCTACTACTGATAAGCCACCTAATAATAATCCTAACATATTAGTACCTCCATAATTTTGTCGGTTTTATTTCTTAATAACTTACAAACTAAGTATAACACGTATTCAATCCAGTAGTCAATACCTTTTTAAATTATTTGACTATGATTTATCCACGGTATCTGTTACGATTCCTTTTCAGGAAGTATTTACATCTTCTCAACAATCTATCTAACACGCCCATAACATCTCCATTTCTAAATATATTAAAAACTGCTTTAAAACCTAAATAAAAGTTATGATTATTTTACTCAAAACCCTAAAAGTTATAATTTTTAGTGATTTAGACTTTAAATAGGTTTGAGTATATTTTATAAAATGAAGGAATTGATAAAACTTTTCATGGCTTTTTATTCACAGTCTTTTTAGTGTTAAAGTCTCCATCAATATCTATATGTAGACCTCCCATTTCTAAACCTCTTTCTCTCAATACGTTTTTACTACGTATTGAGTGTTTAGGTAAATTTTTATTAGGTTTTACTAATAAAATTCTGATTTCTATAATTCTTCCAAATATGTTCCACAAACTCTTTTGCACAGCCCCAACTAAAGCTAATCCACCCATTACTAATTTTTAAAGTATATTGGTACCTCCATAGTTCTATTTAATGTGTTCTTTTTGATTTGCTACACTAGTATACCACGTATTTTGATACGTGTAGTCAATACTAAATCAAAATATTATACATTTTACTTTTGTACTATTTCCATTCTGAATAGTAGATTACATGAGGTTTTCAACAAGGGAGACAAGACTCCTCGTTAGCAACCACATAAAATATACTCTGTTTTAACTTAGCATTAATTACCATCACAGTACCTCTAATACAAGCCAAATTTAGGTGTATCCTCGTGTGGGGTTATCTATCTCGCTCGACAAGGAGTTGATCGTAGACATGGTTTTAGGACCCTTCGTTTTTGGGGTTATCTATATCATTATTATAAGGAGAATCAAATGAATAGCAAAGGTTTTAGACCCCTTCGTGTTTGCTAGTCCATCTAAATTAAAAGCGGGTGATAGATACCATGGTCTAGTTTTAGGACCCCTTCGTTTTGGTTATCTATATCCCATCCGAAATATTGAATGGGATATTTGCGATATATAAGAGGAAACCCTCTATTTATATCCTCCCATCACAAACTCTACCAAAAATCAGTACTTCCAAGGATACGATTTTGCTAATATTTTTCCAAAAGCTAACTCCTCCTGATATTCTACCTTATTAAATCGACCGTCTGTTAATGTTAAAGTTCAACAGACGATCTAGTGAGGGAATCCAGTACTGATAATTGTTTTTCGTCAACATTTCATTCTTTGTACTTTGTGCTTACAATGTAAACCGATTTTTGTATTTTGATAGTAGCCTCTTTATTATCTCTTTTCTAAAAGTTGTATGTATTCTTTTCTTTCTCTCCTGTTTTCATAGGAAAATCATACATCAATAAAACACCTGTTACAATTAATACCTATAATCACTCAACTCCTAGGTTCGGGTATCAATTTTTGTGGCTTTTCATCAATAAAATACTTCTGATATTATCTAAAAATAATCATAATTACCTGGTGACAACTCAAGTATATTTTCCAATACACTTTTGTGCTAATATTAATAATAGATTTCGTCTCAATTCTTTTACTTAACTCAGCTTCTTCTTTTGATTAAAATAAACAATATAATCTCACCATCGGTCTCAAATATTTCAATACATATCCGTCTGCAAAATTATAGTTATTAAATTGTGATTTATGATGAATACCGACTCAGGACGAAAACCTTTGGCAACACAAATTTTGAAGAAATTAGACTTCTTTAAAAGTGCATGCAACCATGACTGAAAGCTGAATTTGCTGCCATCACTACAGTAAACCTTTTTAAAATCTCCAAAGAGTTCCTGAAAATACATTCTCGCCGCAATTGCTTCCTGATGTTCTGCTCTTTAGAAATATTTTCTTCTAATACATAGTTTTGATATCGTATTTTCTGGATTTCTCCAAAATTGTAATAAATTTCTTTGACTCTTAATTTTAGACACTATCTGCACCACCCCTCATTCGCGTTCAACCAATCAGTTTGTCAGGCCTATTCTCATCGCCACTTGAAAATGATTATGGCAAACCTAATGAATGAAGTACTGGTTGATGCTTTTTCTATTACATATTATTACTGGAATATTTTTCTCACTTTAATCTTAATTGTATTATTCCAGTAATTTTACATCTATAGTCATCAATTGATTAGTGCCAATATATCTTTAATGAAATTTTATTAACTTTGTTTGATACACTTTCTATCTCAATATTTGCATGATGCAATAAGTCTGATTGTTTGAAATTGATAATTCATTTGCATTTGTAATATGGATCAAACTACCAGACATAATCTGTCTCCTCTATTTTTATGATTTTATATTCTAACATCACTTTTACAAGACTGTGGCAAATCTTCAGAGTTTCTTTGTTGTTGGCGAATCCAGGTAAATGTTTTATCTGATTTTACATCTAACACTTTTATCATTACTATCACAAGTAGATATTTTCAAATTTGGCGTAATGAGCTATATTTCTTTAAAAATATCCTTTACAGATTTCATAACCGTGCATTTTAGCTTTCTTTCTATCGTATTTTGAGCAACCCCAATCTTTCCAGCATTTCTAAAATAGATTTTCTGGCAGCAGGAACATATTAATCAGTGAGCTATATACTTCTCTATTGCGGAAACCTCCTTCTTTTCCTTGCTCTTTTTAACTTTATTTCACCAGCTCTTTTTCCTTCTTCTTTTCAGCAATTATCAACACACGCTCTATCGCCATTCCACCGCTTTATACTTTTGACTGCTATTTCTACTCAGAATTTAAATATTTCCATCAATATACTTATCTTCAGGAAATTCTCCCTTTTAATTTGAAATCGTAAATCCTTTTCCCAAAGCTGAAGTATAAACTGCAAGTCTATGCAGTAATTCTAAATAACAAACTTTGGTAATAAATTCAAACCATTAAACTCAATCTTGATGTTTAATTGAGCACTCTGTATATTTTCAATAGCTTTTATAATCATTAAAAATCTTTTTATTTTCAATTTTGAAATCCAATTTGGTGATTATATTTTCTATGAATATTTTCCTGAATTTTATAGTAACCATCTCTTAATTCTTTTGTAAAGTTATATCTTTTCATTTTCCTTCTTGTAATTTTTAAATCAGCTTAGCCACAATTTTTCAAGTAAATCTAAAATACCATATTAATATTGTAAAAGATCTATGCTCTAGCATTTTCTCCATCAGCAAATATTTCAGCCTAAAATTGTTTAATTGATTAATATTTTTATCGAAGCTCAGTTTTGCAAAATTTTCCTATATCTTCAGGTTTCCAAATTAAAATTAGCTCTCACTTTATTATTATCCGAAACTTACTAAATTAACTATGTCGAATTCTGTTTCAAATTTCTATTTTTATTTATACTCTCATATTTTTCAAGATCTCCTCTAAATTAGTTAATCTCTCTATGCATCAATAAGTTTTAAAAGGCATACTCATCTCATATCACCTATAGTTTATTTTAGTTAGTTTTAATATATATAACTTACATATTTCTTCCGCATTTTAGATACCATTACTTCCATTATTTTGCCATAATTTTAATTTTTCAGCATAAAAACTATTAGCTATTGCTTCATCTCACATAAATTTAACGATTTTAATGAATCTGACTCTTGCAAATAATTAATAAATCCTTTTTAAAAATATCTTTTGCACAAAAATCACATATATATCCTTTATCTTCTTCTATTTTTCTATCATAATTAATCTGATGCAAACTTTTGTAATTTTTCAAGATATTCTGTCGAGTATTTTCTTTTAATGCTTCCAAATTTTTTCTAATTTATAGAATTTGTTTGTTTATCTTCCAGCATTTTTATTTATTTCAATACTTTCTAAAATAATTTTTCAAAATTATCATTATTATTAACAAATTTTTCAACAAATTCCCCATAATAAATATTTTTAATAAATAAATTTGTGAATCTCTAGCTTCTTTTCTTTTTGGAATGTTAATGTATCCTAAATTTAAAAAGCATTGCTCCTTTTAAATTATCTATTCTATTATATAATTTTGTAAAAGATGGAACAAAAGGAATATTCTTATTCACAAATTTAAATTCTATATTTTCTAAATATATATTTTCCAACTCTTCCCAGTAATCAAAAACACCAGCACTATTTAATTGTCTAAATATTTTAAGTTTCAATTCTCTTTGTCTGTTTCTTTTTCAAAAATATTCTTAATAGCCTTGAAAACTTCAATATCAGAAAAATTAAATATATTTTCAGAATTCGTATTCATATTATAATGAACCACTTTATGCCTCGATACTTGTTATTGCATCATATCATTTACAAAAATTGCTTTTAATTCATCTTCATCGGCATCATCAAAACTATCTCCGTAAAAACATTTTCAAATTTTTCTTTTTATGCTATAAATTCCTTTTTCAAAAACTTTTTATCTACAACTTTTTTTCAAAAATACTTTTACTTACGATGTCTTCTTTTACTAATGTACTAATTTCTTTTTTCTTTTTCACCTTCAGTTAAATCTTTCTTCTATTTCATAAAAATCGTCATCATTAACTCCAAGAATATTTCTAGTGAAAAAGTATCCAAATGATGAAACACCCTATCATACTCTTAAAAAGGCTTCCTGTTTGTCTATTTCTCACATTAATATCGCTCGTTGCTATATCCCCATTTTTTCCATATGATAATTATATTTTCCCACAATTTCTAACATAATTATTTAATTTATTTTCAAGTTTATTTATAACTAATTTTTAATATTATATTCAAAAGTATATTTTATTTTCATAAATTTTTGCTTACTCTATAAACATTTCCCTTTAATAAATCATTTACTTCTATTTCTACAAAATAGCAAAATACATTTTTATATTCTCATCATCTAATTCTTTCATTTTCTAAAAATATTTATAAAAATTTGTGGATTTTGTTAATCTTTTAATTGTAAATTTTCTATATTTTTCTAAAAATTTAACAAAATTTTTCTCATTGATTCTTCTATTATCTGATTATATAAAATTGATATTCCATCCTCACCTTTTTCAGAAAAATTCACTCTCTCCAATTATTTCATTTTGATAAAAATTCTCGCACAATTGATTTTTAAATGTGTAAAACTTCTTCTATCTTTTGAATATAATTCTTTTATATTTTCTTCCAGTATATAATTTTTCAAATGCTTCTGTTATATTTTTCTTTCAAATTTTCTGATGAGTTTTCTAGATTTTTATAATATTCATAAACACGGCTTCTTTTATTTTCACCCTTTACATTCTCATATTTATCTATCTTATCTTCAACAAAAATCTTTTTATAATTAGCTCTATTTATTTCTAACGATTTTTCTACTGCTTTTATTTTTCGATACTTTTTAATAAAGTCTTTTTTCAAACGCTTCTTTTTAATTTTTCTGAATCAAAATCTATATTTTCTTCTTGATTTTCTTTTGATTTCTAATTCTAAAATTTCTTTTTAATACATCAAAAATTTTCTTGTTGATTTTTCTATATCATAATAATCCATTTCTTGATTAATATTTTTAAATTTTTAGTTTTTACTAGAGGTATTTTTATCTTTTTCTTAAAATTATTTCTGAAAAATATTTTTAAATTAGTTCTTTCTGATTTTAGCTTTTCTCTGCCTCTTTATCTTTCATACATTTTCAGGATTTTTATATAATTATCTAATTTTAATTCCTTTAATTTCTCTAGTCTTTCCTTCATTTCATTTATATTTTTATTATCTCAAATTTTACAAGTTTTCCTTCATCTTCAAATTTTTATGAGATAAACCATCAATCTTGTTACTTTTCATATTTTACCCACTTTCTAAAATTTAGATTAAATATACTCAAATAATTAAAAATTGAAAAATGTACAATATTAAAATTATTCGAGTATTTCTAAAAACTTTATTAATTAACATTAAACTATGAATCCAATTTAGCACACTACTCAATTCCTCAATAATGCTTGCAATAATTGTGAAAAATTGATCTCTTGAGCCACTATATCTAACCAAGCTGGTATATTTACTGTTTTCTTTTTCAATCACATTTGTTACTTTGGCTGCTTCATAAACATGATTCACTGAAATCACTTGGATAAACTGATCAATTTTATATCTTCTAGTTTTGATGGTTCTGGAAATTCTCATATCTAACAAATCCGCCAAATACAATGCTAAACTTTTCTCTAATCGCTGCACTCTACTTTTCTCTAAATCTTCGGAATATGCTGCATAATAATTTATATTCCGTCTTCTAACCTACTCAAAATCCACAAGTCCAACATAGTACACTTCATCTTCTTTGTTACTATCGCTGGATACATCACATCTCTTTTTAACATTTTTGCTCCTTATCCGCATTAAATACGTATTATTTTGTGAGAAAAATTAGTCTAAGACTAAAATTTTGCAAAGACAAAGAGTATAGACAAGGATTAGAATTTAATCCCTGATTGTCTTTTCAATACTTTTCAAAGTTCCTAACGGAATATCTTTTTGGATAAGGCACTGTTACTAAATTCCCTATTTAATAGCCTATATTGTCTATGGCTCTCTTGTTCTTACTAGTTCTCCACCGATTTTTCTCTGATTATTTTACAGACATCTTTAGCACTCATTGCTAAACCTCCTTAAAATTATTTTACGTTGAATAACGTAAAAACCTCTTCATTATGTAAATTATTTAAAGGTTTTCTTCATATAAAATAACAATCAGCGATTTCCTTTATCACATTATTAGTATACTACATTTTTACACGTAGTCAATACCTTTTTAAGATATTTTTATTAAAATATAATTAAAAAGTGCTGTGATATTACAAAAACTAAATAACCTATATTTTATGCAATTTTTAGTTTGTTTGATAACAATCCAACTTAATATCGTCACTGCTATTGATAAACTTCGATAGTAGCGGGTAAATCTTCAAAGATTATTTACTTTTATTTTAAAATTTCATTTTTGTCTATTTCTGACGACTTTTAACGAATAATTCTATTCATGACATAATCTTTTCGCTTTTCATTCTTTCTTTCAAAAGTTCTTTATAATAATTAGCATCATAAATCATTCTCTACTAGCTTTTTCTTTTTCTTATCTTCCCAATTTATCTATATTTTTCGTTTCTATTCTAATTTTTACTCATACTTCTTTTTATTCCCTAAATCATTTTTCTTTCTATTATAAAAATACTTCAATCAATGATGACCAAAGTATAGTTTGTCGCAATATATTTTATAATCTATGTTTACAAATAAAAATTACTCTACCAAACTCTTTTTCTAAACTTCCTGAAAAATTAAAATTCAATCCCAATCTATCGCCTGTTGAGGTATATTCCTAAATTTATAAATTAATGGTTTTCCATTTCTTTTGTATCGATGTGAGAATCATCCTTCATTATTTTTCATCAACAAAATCCCCTGTATTTCACAGGTTACTATGGCAAACCAGTCTTTTTCTGAACATCTGCTAACTTTTTGCCTCTATGTGAATTGACACTCCTTTATTCTCACAGAATTTACCATTTCACCAGCTAATTCAGTAAATCCTGCAATCTTAAACTTATCTTCACAATATGTATATCCAAGATTTTGCTTTTACTCTGATATTTCTGTATCGCCTGTAAATTTTTCAATCTTTTTCACACTTTCGTACAAGTTTTCATCCGGAATATTAAAAAGTGCATCCCGATCCAGCTCAATATTCTTAAATCCTTTATTTCCAAATCCTATTCCCCACTAACCATTGATTTTTCCAAGTACAAATGAAGATGATGTGAGTTGCTATTGTTTTTACCTCGTTTCTTTATCCTTAGTAGTCATCAGTAATACTGGAAACCATAATAAAACCCATTTTTCTAATTTTTAAACATAATTACCACTCCCTCAATATATGGCTAGTAAATGTTATCTTTTAGGTACTACCTCTAATCTTTTCCAATTTGCAAACAATATATTTTATCATTCAGTTATTTCTATCAAATTCCCTTCACAATCCTCAACAACGCTCTCATAATAACCATCTCCAGTCGTCCTAGGCCCACTTTAGACATCTAAATCCATCATTTACAAGTCTTTTTGTCAATTTATCAACATTCTCTTTGTTTCCAACGCTAAAAGCAAGATGGATAAAGCCTCTCATTCATTATTTTATCATTTCTTTCCAAAAAGTTCAGGACGTGACATTATTTCAAGCTTCTTCACTGTCTGGAAAAACTTAAGAAATAAAGTCTGTAATCCAGTATTTTTATTATGATACTTCTCATTTGCCCTTGCTTTTAAAATACTTCTCATAAAATTCTTGTTTTTCCAAATCTTTTACATAAATTGCTACATGATTTATTTTTCATAATTAATCCCTTCCTTTGATATATATTTCAATCCTTCTATTTCTTCTCAATTTGACTTTTTCCATCAACTAGATCTCATTTTTCATAGAGTTTTTCAATTCTTGGCATAAATATTCCAAGTAAAGGTCCAAACAGAACCATGCTAATTATCGTTCCTTCACGCAGACTCCATTCTAAATTCCTATTTTTAAAACACAGCCTCAATAGCCCCAAAATTAATAAATGTACAGGATAAAAATAAATAATTCAAAATTTTTATTCTGTTTTTCCTCTTCCCATTATAAGTAAGTGTCAAGCCAAATCCTAACAAAGCCCACGGAGTCTTAATAATCGAAAGATATCCTCCTATAATTGATAATATTTGATTATTTACGAAATATATAGAAAAATATGCAATCAAAATTCCATGTATTCATAGTCCAATCTCAAATCATCGACAACAGGCAAGTTGTTATAACAATTATTATTGAAACAGGAAACCATAATACTGGTGAAATTATATATGATTTTTGGCACTTTCAATTCATCAATAACCCAAATCATAACTAATGCTAAAGCCAATGTAAACATTACGTTATTTGAATTTGCTGAAAAAGTACTGCTGACTGGAACAAGTCAAATGGAATTTCAGAAACAATTCCAAAAACAACTGATTTAAAAGATATTTGAATCTATTTCCTGTTTTTAAAAACCTTCCACAAGAAAAACATAAAAAGCGGAAATGCAACTCCTTCCCAAAATATCAAATACATCGCTCACATATCTTAAAAATCCATTTTCTGTTAGCAAAGGATACATCAAAGCCTTTATTCACGTGATCAATCAACATTGATAAAAAGCGATATATTTTAATTGTGCTCCTGAAAAGACTCTTATCTTGCTAAATCTATTATTCCAATAAAATATACTCATACCAATTCTCCTTTGTATTTTTATTTTTATAAAATTCTGATATTATTTAAATTTCAATTTCATTTTTAATACTAATCCGTCGGAGCTGTTTTTCTGTGCTGGCAAAACTGTTTGAGCATAGCGAGTTTTTGTCGGTGCAGAGAAATGCCGTAGAGTAGCTATAGGTTATTGCGTGAGCACTCTTGCCATAATTTTTAATTATTAGGATGAATCTTTATTGCAGGTAAGGATTTGCGGCTAATGAGCAATCCTACGAAAAATAAAAAGAAAAAGTTGAATAATTATGAAAATAGTTATTATAAAAATTTATTCCTATTTTTCAGAAGGATTTATTATTACATTTTTATTTTTCTATAATTCGCATTTTATTTAAGTTTCTCAATTTCATTTTAAAAAGTTTGACATAAATGCAAAAGGGGATTCGCTATTTTAAAAATCCCTCTTATTTTTTTACTAATTTCTTCAATAAATCACTTTCAAATGCTAATCCAAATCTTCTCCATTGCTTGCAATAACTTTTTTATACCAGTCAAATGATTTTTTCTTGCTTCTCTTCAATGTTCCATTTCCATCGTTATCTCTATCTACATAAATAAATCCGTAACGTTTTTTCATTTCTCCAGTTCCCCGCACTTACTAAGTCGATAGGTCCCCTAGTTGTATACCCTGTAGTTCTACTCCATCCAGTTCAACAGCTTCCTTCATTGCTCTTTATATATCTCTCAAATATTCAATTCTATAATCATCTTCCACATATCCATCCAGCATCTCGAACATCCACAGCTCCAAGCCCGTTTTCCACAACAAACAACGGTTTTTGGTATCTGTCATAAATTTCATTTATTGTTGTTCTAAATCCTAACGGATCTAATCCCCATCCCCAGTCTGTCACTTCAATATACGGATTTCTCATTGTTTTTAACAAGTTTCCTTCTCCAAGCTTATCAGCTTCGGCAGAAATACAACGAGTTGTATAATAAGAAAAACTACAAAATCAACTGATTTTTCCTCAAAAATTTGTCTCATCTTCATTTGTAATTCCAATATTTATATTTTCTCTTCAAAAAAATTTCTTAGCATAATTAGGATAATATCCACGAGCTCATGACATCTATGAAAAATAATTTTTCTGTCTTTTTCAAGTGCAGTCCATACATCTTCAGGTTTTGAAGTAAGTGGATAAAATTTTCCAGCTGCAAGCATACATCCAATTTTATTTTCAGGATCAATTTCATGTCCAATTTTTGTAGCCCAAGCACTTGCCACCAATTCGTTGTGTGCCGCAGTATATAAAACCTGATTTTTATTTTCCCTCTTCTCAAAAACAATTCCCTGCTCCCATAAAATGGTGCGTGTAATAAAAATATTAATTTCATTAAATGTAAGCCAGTATTTTTACAAGCCTTTATATCTAGTGAAAATTACAGTACACAATCTTTTGTAAAAATCAATAACTTTTCTGTTTCTCCATCCGCCATATTCCTTGATTAAATGAATTGGAAAATCAAAGTGCGTTATTGTAACTAATGGCTCAATACCGTATTTTCTACATTCCTTAAATACATTTTCATAAAATTCAAGCCCTTTTTTCATTTGGAGTTTCTTCATCTCCATTTGGGAAAAACATGAGTCCATGCTATCGACATTCTATAAGTCTTAAATCCCATTTCTGCAAATAATGCAATATCTTCCTTGTATCTATGATAAAAATCAATCGCCCCTTTAGCAGGATAAAAATGCTCATCGTCACTCAGCATTTTTCGCTCCCCAGTAATCACAGCAAGCCTGTCTTCCCCAACTGGCGACAAATCTACATTGGCAAGCCCTCTCCCATCCACATCAAATGCTCCTTCAAGCTGATTCGCAGCAGTAGCTCCGCCCCACAAAAAATCTTTTCTAAATCCCATTTCTACCTCCTCCTAAAAACTTTTTGTATTTATATATTTTAATAATTTTATTTACATCAAAAAATATAGCACTAAAAACCCCACACAAAAACAAGAATATTTCTTTATTTTACAATATTTTTCTATGGCGAAATATTAACAATCTGAAAAATAAAAAGGCAAAACCAAAGGTGGAAAAACGTTTATTAGAAGCATTTCCCGCCGTTTCAGTTTTGTCTAATCCAAATAGTAATAACCTTAATTTATAATTTTACATATTCTTTACATAAACATTATACCCCAACTTTTTGCTTTTTGTCAATAGCAGTTTATTTTTATTTTTGTTTTCCATTTGAAAAATTATTCTATGTAATCAAAGTCTTCTATTATCTAGATTTTTCATAGTAAAATCTCAAATGTTCCAATTTTTCTTCAGTTCTTTTTCTTTCTCAAATATTCCAAGTTTGTTTCATATTCATCCAGTTTTTGAACCCTTTTTATATTGTCAAAAACTGCTTTGTCTTGTTACTCCATATTGTTCAGCGATTTCTGAAAGAGAACTGTTCTCTTCAAGATAAAAGTTCCGAGATACTGCTTTTTCTTTTTCGGGAAAAAGTTCGCCATAATAAGGAAAAATAGTACAGAATATTTCAAAAATCTTCTAATTCTATCCATAATTTATCTCAACTCCATTTTTATAGTTTATCCTGTTTAGTTTTAAATTGCTAATTCTTTAATTTTCTTACAGCTTTATTTTTCCAAACATACTGTTCCATTTTATTTTTATCAATCTCTTTTTACAATCTTTATTTTTCTAAAAATATTTTTATAATTTTCATTTTTCAATTCCCTAAAATTTTCTTAGAAATTTTTCATCTTTCTAGCAATGCTAAAAGTTTTTTATAGCTTTTTATTTTTCAAATAAGTTTATCAAGTTATTCAAAGATATTTAAATATAGATTGCTATTTTCTCCAACTTGATTTTTGTAATATTTCAAAGCTTTTTCCATTGTATTTTCTGCCAACTTTTCATTCAGCTTTTATGTAGGATTTCACCATGTTTGCTTAATATAATTGCTTTTCTGAATTTCGCTATTCTCAACTCTTTTAATATTTCCAAACTCTGCCATTTTATTGAATCCTGGATACTGTTCTGCACTCTTCATAAAAAGCCTAAATTATTACATATCCCTGAAAATACATATCCATTCTGAAAATTATTTTATAAATTTTTATAGCCCTATGGTATCTTTTCCTCAACTCTTTTCATACTTTTTCATAACTCTATAAACTTCAGCAATATTAGCATTACATGTTAAACGCAAGACTATTTTCTCCATAATTCTTTAAAACAATTTTCCGCCTTTTGTTAATAGCCTTATAGATTCTTCAAATCTCTCCCACATATTTTAACGCATTTCCAAGTTCTGTCAGAATCTTCGCATCCTCTCATTTCTCTCCTGTCCAAAAACTCTCTTAAACAATACTCTTAATTCTCTTAAAACATTAATCAATTTCGCCATTATTTAAATATTTTCTTTTTTAGCAATTTCTTTTTATTCTAGCCTCTTTATTTTTTCTCCCAGTCATCTACAAGTTTCCTTTTTAAAAATTTTATTTTCTAATTACAATGTATTATTTATTTATAATACTATAAATTCTGCAATAAATCTAATCAAGAATGCTATAATAAAAACTAGTTTAAAACAGAACTCAAAAATATGACTATTTTTCAAACCCCTAAATTATACAATTTCTATCAGTTCAATTTTTAAATGGGTTCGAGATAATACAAATTTCATCAATTTGGCTATTCTATAATTTATATATGGATAATAAAATATATGCTATAACAACAAAAACAAAATTACAGTAGAAGGAGGAAAAATTATGAAAGAAATGTCTGCAAAAGTAAAATAGAAATTATAGAATTTCTAAAAATACTATAAAAATAAGCGAGAATTAAATGACAATACAAAACTGTTAAATGAACTAAATAGAAAATTGAGACTGCTGAATGAAAAATTGAAGCAAGCAAAATTCAATAAAAATAAAATTAATAAAATAGAAAAAAGATTCAGGATGCAAAAAGTGGAAAAATATCAATTATTAATATAAATAGTTATATTATCAGAATTTTGTTTATAACCTTATTTTTATATTTCTTTTTAAATATATCGTTAAATTTAGGGATATAATTATTTTATCTATGTTTTTGCCATAATCATCATTATCTTATCACTTTTTCAATATTAATTACCACAATTATAAAAAGAAAATTTTTAGTGCCTATTATTACAATTTCAATATAAAAATATTCCCTTCAATAATAATATTTCTGAATAGGATATTTTCAATTCCTCACAAAAATGAGCTGGAAATATTAAATAAAAATCTATTTTAATAAAAATGCTGAAAATAAATTCCATTGATGACTTTAAAAACAGTTCCATCGAAATAATAAACAAAGACAGCAAAATAAAATGGAAAAATAGACAAAATCTAAAAATTATAACTTATGAGGATTCTCAAAAGGGATTTATAAATATTAAAGATACTGTGATTGATGATAATAACAGGGTAAATTTATCTTTTATCAATGAAAAATGAAATTATGTGGTTAAAAAGGAAAAATTATTTACTTTTAACTGGGATATTGTAAAAATAAAACTATAAAGAAAACTATTGAAGGAGAAGTATACGGAAAAATAATTAAACTGGAAAATGGTGAAACTTTAATATTAAATAATAATTTTTGAATTAAGAGACACTAGTAAGAAAAATCAGTGATTTTTGGGGTAATGGGAACAAATTTCTACAGATAAAAAGACAATAAATGTATTTTTATTTATATTTTTAATAATTTTTATTCTAATAGAATATGATATTACAATTTTCCCATTTGAAGAAAAAGAAAAATTATTAACTCTAATGTCAGACGAAAAACATAAAGGCAATAAAAATCTGTTTTTGCTATCCTAAGAACAATAAAAGCTTATAATGTTCTCAATAGCATTAATTCAGACTCTATTAATGAGAAATATAATATTTAACCTATTCTTTGATACAAATTCAAAAAGGTTACAGCCTAACAAGCATTATTCTTTCATATTTCTCAAAATCTTACCTGCTAATTTTTATTATAGTTCTTCTTCCAATATTCATTGAAATTTACAAAATTTTAAAATTAATTGAAAAATATATAAAACTTCACCCGTAAAAGACTTCCTTCAAAAAATATAAAAAAATCTTATTCTAGAATTATGATATACAACCCCGTAAAAACAAATAAATGTATTCATATTCCACTAATATTAATAAACTTTTATAAAATTATCATAATTTTAAAATGATTTCACTATAACAATTTTTTTATTTGGAAAAATCATTGTATAATTTAATTGGTGATGATAAATAAAAACTGTAAATTACAGTAAATTAATTAGGAGGAAATATGAAAACATATTTAGTGACAGGTAGCAGGCTTTATCGGTGCCAATTATTTAAAAATATATTTTGAATAAATATAAAAATGATGAAATTAAGGTAATTGTCGTAGACGTGCTAACTTATGCTGGTAATTTAGGTACGATTGCTGAAGAAATTAAAGATGAAAGAGTAAAATTTGAAAAAGTTGATATTCGTGACCAAAAAGGAAATTGCGAGAATTTTTCTGAAAATGAAATTGACTTTGTTGTAAACTTTGCAGCCGAATCACACGTCGATCGTTCTATTGAAAATCCGCAGATATTTTTAGAAACAAACATTCTTGGTACGCAAAAATCTTTTGGAAAAATGCTAAAAAGCATGGACTGTTTCGAAAAGATGAAAATGGATACCAGTTTACAGAGAAGGTGTAAAATATTTACAAGTTTCCACAGACGAAGTTTACGGAAGTCTTTCAAAGATTATGACACAGCAATTGACTTGGTAATTGATGATGAAGAAGTGAAAAAGTTGTAAAAATAGAACAAATTTAAAAACTTACGGAAAAATTTCTTCACAGAAAAACTTCACTCGATCCAAGAAGCCCATATTCAGCTTCCAAAGCGAGTGCCGACCACATCGTAATTGCCTACGGTGAAACTTACAAAATGCCAATAAATATTACAAGATGTTCAAACAACTACGGACCTTACCATTTCCCTGAAAAATTAATCCCACTTATGATTAAAAAAACGTACTGGAAGGTAAAAAGTTGCCAGTTTACGGAAAAAGGGACAATGTGGATTGGCTTTACGTAGAAGATCACTGTAAAGGAATCGACTTAGTTTTAAGAAATGCCAATATTTACGAAATTTACAATATTGGTGGTTTTAACGAAGAACAAAAATATTAATATTGTAAAACTGGTCATCGACATTTTAAAAGAAGAAATTGAAAATAATGACGAATATAAAAAGTTCTAAAACTGACTTGCAAAATATAAATTATGATTTGATTACTTATGTTCAAGATAGACTTGGACACGATATGAGATATGCCATCGACCCTTCAAAAATCGCAAGAGATTTAGGATGGTATCCGAAACAGATTTTTGAAACAGGTATCAGAAAAACTGTAAAATGGTACTTGGAACATCAGGACTGGGTAAATGAAGTAGTCCCAGAGATTATCAAAAATATTACAAAGAAATGTATGGAAATAAATAATCAAATTTATATATAGGAGCAAATTAATGAACAATTTTACAATAAAAAGAAACCCCAATAAAAAGATTTAGTAATAATCGAGCCAAAAAGTTTTTGGAGATGAAAGAGGATTTTTATGGAAACTTACAACCAAAAATCCTTTGAGGAATTAGGACTTACCATGAACTTCGTCCAAGACAATCACTCAAAATCCAAAAAGGGTTTTACGTGGACTTCACTTCCGCACAAAACACACTCAAGGAAAAATTAGTACGAGTAATAAAAAGGAAGTGTCTACGATGTGGCAGTTGATTTAAGAAAAGGAAGCGAAACTTTTTGGAAAAATGGTACGCAGTAAATTATCTGCTGAAAACAAATTAATGTTCTACGTTCCGAAGGCTTTTGCACATGGATTTCTAACACTTGAAGATGAAACAGAATTTGTTTACAGATGTAATAGACTTATATGCTCCGAATCACGACAGCGGGCTTTTGATGGAGCGATAAAACTTTTAAATATCGACTGGAAATTTGAAGAATTTGGAATAAATCCTGATGAACTGACAATTTCTGAAAAAGGATAAAGTTCAACAAAAATTTGATAAAAAAATAAAAATTATTTTGAATAATAAAAAAATCTAAAATTAGCTATTTCTTATTGAGATAGCTTTTTTCTTTACAAAAAAGACAGAAAAACTTTCAAAAATCTTCCTGCCTAATTCACCCTATATTCACGCTAATCAAATTAATACTAAACTCCGTTTAAATAACGAAATTATTACAAACTTTTCTAATTAATAAAGTTATATAAACCTAATATTTTCAAATAATTAAAAATATAATTTTCATTTTTAATCAGATTCTAGTATAAATAACCCGTCGGAGCATTTTTCTGTGCTGGCAAAACTGTCTGAGCATAGCGAGTTTTTGCAGTGCAGAAAATGTCAGACTAGTTATAGGTTGTAGGATTTGCGGCAATGAGCAATCCCTACAAAAATATGATTTAATTTGATGATTATGAGTTAGCTATTAAACAATCCTATTATAAAAATTTATTCCTATTTTTAAATGGGTTTGGTATAAATTATTTTTCTGATAAACCCTTACATAATCAACTTTCATTTCTGTCGGAAAGTTGACATCCCCATCTTCTCCAGTTTTTCTTTGCTCAAAGCAACATTTATCATTATGAAATATGGTTGGTTAAATGGGTTTTGTAACCCTCTTTTTCCAGTTCCTTGTAAGAGAATTTTTTATACTTTATTATTAAATAACCATTTTATTCCTTTATCATCCCATTCCACAGCATAAGTATTAAAGTTTGTCAATTTTTCCCTAGCCATTTACTTAGTTTATAATCATCTCCATCAAATGTCTCATAAGTATTATCACTTTTAAGAACGTGAAGTGTCCCTGTCGCACGTCGCATATCATTCCATAAGTTTCCACTATCGATTTCACCAACTGCTGGCGCCCCTGTAGCTTGAGAATACCCTTCAGCCATAACCAAAATGCAGCCAAGTCCCAATTCCTTCAGGCATAGCCGCTCTCATTTCAATTTTTTCCATACTGCACATTATAAAGATTTCTTGTGTGAATCGCACCTGAACTATAAAGAATACGTCTTTCTACACCATTAATATTAACTTTTTTTATCAGTTTCCTTCTTTAGTGTTATAATCATATCTCCATTTTCAACTCTAACATTATTCTCAAATAAAAATGTTTCGCATCAAATCCATATTGATTGACCAAATTTCCATTTTTCATCTAAATAGTTCCCCGCATTCCAAGGATTCCCATTTTCCCAATAAGCCCATTTCGTACTATCTAGCTGATTCCATTAAATTCATCATTCCAAACCATTTTCCAGCTTTTTCCTGTTACTTTGAAATAAATCTGTTCAACTTACTTCTTCTAGAGCCTTTCACCTCAACTTCAGCTTTCCCTTCTATATTTCCAATCTTTTGTTGTACTTCACTTTCAATAACCTCGATTTTTTTGAGAAGTATCTATCTTTTTATTCTCACCTGCTGCAAATACCATATTTCCAACCAGTACAAAACAAAATTGCCCTTTAAAATCTCATTCTTCTTTTTCTCCTTTTTTTAATTATCTCATTTATAAAAAGTTTAAAAATCCCTAATAACTCATAATATTTTTACAATTTTTCTCCAGTACCTTTACCGTAAAATTTTAATATTTTGCATAGAAATTCTTGTATTCATTGAGTTTTTATATTATTATTTTTACAATTATCTATAAATCATACTTACATTTGTGAAAAATTTAAAACAATTTTATAACATACTCTCAAGTATTTTATACTAATTCACAAATAAAATCAACTAATTTTTATTCCGTAGATTGTATAATTGTGACAATCCTAGAAAATATAAAAACCATGATAATTTCTTGTTAACACTATTCTCCGTTAAAAATAAAAATAAATTTTTTATAATAAGGTTGTTCAATAACTAATTCATAAACATTCAACTTTTTATTTTTATTTTACTATAGGTTTGCTCATTACTGCAAATCCTTATCTTACAATAAAGATTTATACTAGTAATTAATATCTATGTAGTTTATTAAAGCAAAAATTATATTTTAATTATTTTTGAAATACTAGATTTTCATCCTTTATTAAAAATTCATAATAAATTCATTATTTAAACAGGGTTTAGTATAAAATGTTAATTACTACAAAAATATTAATAAAAATATATTATGAACTATGAATATTTTACCATAAATCAAAAATAAACTAAAATACTACTAAAATATTTAATAGATACAGAATTAATATTTACCCATTAATAACAATTAATATTATCCTAAAAATGCCAATTAAACATAATACAATAACTAAAATTTTTATTACCCAAGATATTCTAAATTCATAATATCATTAGATTTACAAACAAAACTACTTTGTAAAAATAAGTAAATACAACATTTCAGTGGTAATCTATTTTTTTATACTTTTTTCATACATTCCATATTTTCTCTTTTCCGCTCCTTATCAAAAAAACCATCCCCACTTATTAAAAATACTTTATAGCCGATTTTACATGCATCATCATCATTTTCCATGACTTATAAGATGCCTTCCCATGCTCATGAATTATTTTTGCTTCAGGATAAAAACAGTCCTATACTTCTTACCAATCTGTCTACATAAGTCATAATCCTCCATATACATAAAATATCTTTTGTCAAATCCATGAATTTCCTTTAACACATCTGTACGAACAAAATAAAGCATCCTGATAAAATTGGAACATCTATTATTTCTTCATAATCATACCATTTCATTTCATAATCATAATCCAATTTATCAACAATCACCTTAATTGGTAAAAATCTTCTAAATATTAAATTCATAGGCGATGGAAACAATCTGCAAGATTTTGTCACTTCTCCATCAACCCCATATATTTTGGGGACCCAATCTGTCCAATATCTTTATTCTCTCTCATGTATTCTACAATTTTTCTCAATAGTATTTTCTTCAAAAACATCAGCATTCACCATCAGATGGAATTCGACTTTACTTCTCCCAAAATCAATTTCTTAATTACAACATTATGCCCTGCTCCAAATCCATCATTTGAATTATTAAAAATATACTCAATTCTATCATCTGAGAATCCCTTTTATAACTTCTCTCAATTCATCTTTTCAGAATTATCAGAAATCCATAACTTAAATCTAATTCTATATTTTTGAAAAACACCCAATAATCTTCCTTAATTCATCATGCTTCGTATTATATGTAACAATACAAGCTGTAAAATCATACATAATCCAACCTCTATACATATTTTTTTATTTATAAAATTATACCATTTTCCCTATAATCAAACAACTAAAATTTTTTACATCGTAAATTTCAATGTTAATTGCGACATTTTACCATTCAAAAATTAAAATCTTATATAAATCACTATTCATTCAAAATTATAGAAAAATATTTCAAAAATATATAATGATTCAAAAATTTCCACAATCTTTTTAAAAATTTTTATTTATTCAGGCTCTATAATATACACGGGTGCAAAAATAAAAAGGAGCAAAAATAGAAAAACTACTTTGCCAACAATATCTACCATGTATATGAAACAAGATATAATATAAAACTGAATTATTATAACACATGTAATACAAGGATTGAATTTACATAATTACAGAACTGTTAATATAAGAAAACTATGTTAGGAAACAGGAGAATTATACTTGTATAGAAAAGAGATATGTGTCTGTACTACATATATCAAAAAGAATAACTTTAATAGAAATTATAGACAGGAATTACACAATTTCAAATAAAATAAAAGATAAGATAAGAAGAAAACTTTCAGAGGTAAAGTAATTCGCTTAGCTAGAAAGATAAGAAAATACAAACATGTAATATTTCATGACATTAAAGTTTCAACAAGGGCTTAGAACAAAGTTTTAAATATATTTGAAATAAAAGATGTTACTGTATTCAGTAATGAACTGAGAAAACTGATATAAGAACTGAAGAAATCTGAAATAAAGGAGTGCATTAAATTAGAAGAAACATTATCAAACTGATAAGTAGTATACAAAAATATAATACAATAAAGGATTAGTTGAAGGGAAAAATAACAAGATAAAAAAATAATAAAAAGCTATCTTCTAGGATAAAAATTCAATAAACTTATTAAACTTAGAATCTCTTAAGTTTAGTCTATCAGACTTTTTCCTCTACATACTTAACAGGGAACCTAAATTTTATAAAAATTCTTTTAATCAATTAAAATATTAGAACTGTATTTCGGATATGGGAACATCATATTCAGGAGCTGTATAATGAAAAATAGGCATTCCATAGAAGGAAATCAGAAGAGAAGCGGTATAAAAGA
>BNJU01004013.1_pt1 | contig 46033 bp, 57 predicted proteins | sample 8539281 | NCBI WGS metagenome assembly BNJU01 (sample SAMD00202456, study PRJDB9452) | human saliva metagenome | isolation source: human saliva | place: Japan
AAGGCGCTTGTATCTTGGATTATGCAAACTCTTTATGATGAAAAAGGCATCCGTTCGTTTGACTTCTTCGGAGTTTCTGAAGACCAAGAACATCACGGTGGGATTAACGGATTCAAGCAATCGTTTGATCCTGAGTTAGTGGAATATATCGGCGAATTTGATATGCCAATTTCTAAGTTCTGGTTTGAACTGTTCCATACATGGGCACCAAAAGCCGTGAGCTTGAAGAATAAATTATTAGTAAGACGTAAAAAATAACAAGAAGAGCCTGGACGAGTTTCCGGCCTCTTTTAGAAAATAGGGAAAAGGAGAATGGAATGCAAAAAAATAGCAATCTTAGAAAACTTGTCTTTATCGCATTATTAACAGCACAAGGGATTATCCTTGGATTACTTGAACAAGCCATTCCGTTTCCTTTATAGTTACTGCTTGTTTGTACGATTGCCAATATTATGTTAAGTAATAATATCTGTGATTTAGAAACGGATATTACGAACCACCGTTACACATTGGTTTATTATATTGGAAAGAAAACAAGCGCTAGTGGTCTATCAAGTATTATATGCGATTGCGTTTGGTGCGATGAAAGTGCTTTGCGGTGTTGCTCGGCGTGGCGCCTTGGATTCTTCTTGTGTGCTAGCAGTTGGCGTTCCTGTGTATAAACATATTCAACAGTTCAAAGCTCTCCAAGAAAAGAAAACGACCTTTGCGTTAGCGATTAAAAACATGGTAATGATTCATTCATTGCAAGCCGTGCTATTATTCGTTGCGGTCCTTTTCTTTAACTAGTGTGTACTTGACAAAGCAAGTTCATTTCCTTATGATGGAGTAGATATGGATTTATAGAAAGTAGTGAAAATATGGCTCAGAAAAAAGCGGCGTTAGCTTGTAGCGTATGTGGTTCAAGAAACTACACGATTACGCTTGGACAAAATCGACGAGTAGAACGTCTAGAAATTAAAAATTCTGCAAGTATTGCAACAAACAAACACTACATCGCGAAACAAAATAAAAGGAAGAGGAGATTCGAAATGCGTTTTTTATCAAATGTGATTAAAGAGATGAAAAAAGTTACTTGGCCAACAGGTAAAGAAGTAAACAAATATACAATTACAGTAATTATGACAGTGCTTGCTGCACTATGCTTCTTTGCAGTAGTGGACTATGGAGTGCATCAACTCATTACATTCCTTTTAAAATAATAGTACTTTAAAGTGATTAGTGATATACTAAGAGCAGTTGAAAAAAACCTTCGCTTATGAAGGGTTTTTGTATGGAAAAATGTTGTCAACACTCAAGGAGGAGTATAAATGGAAAAAGAATGGTATGTATTGCACACTTATTCAGGTTATGAGAATAAAGTAAAATCAAATCTATTATCACGTATCCAAAGCATGGGTATGGAAGAAAACATCTTCCGCGTGATTTCACCTGAAGAAGAGGAAGTAGAAGTAAAAGACGGTAAAACAAAAACAACTGTTGAAAAAACTTTCCCTGGTTATGTATTAGTTGAAATGGTCATGTCAGACCAAGCATGGTATGTTGTTCGTAACACTCCAGGCGTAACTGGATTCGTTGGTTCACACGGTGCGGGTTCAAAACCATCTCCATTATTACCAGAAGAAGTAGAAGCTATCTTAGGACGTATTGGTGAAAAAGTTCATGCTCCAGTTGATTTACACGTATCTGTTGGAGACTACGTAATCATTACAGAAGGTGCCTTCAATGATATGAGCGGTAAAGTAGTAGAACTTGACCACGAAAAACAAAAAATTAAAGTAGCGATTGAAATGTTCGGTCGTGAAACAATTGCAGACTTAGAGTTCCACCAAGTGAAAGAAGATGACTCTTATTAACATGTATCCTACAATGTTAGAACGATTTATTCGATATGCGATAATCAATACGCGTAGTGATTTAAAATCAACAACGATTCCTACGACAAAGAGTCAATGGGAATTTTTAGAAACGCTTCGTGACGAGTTAGTGGAGTACGGCTTTCAAAAAGTAGAACTCGATCCAGAGGACAGCTACTTAGTGGCGCTCCTCCCAAGTAACTTGGAAGAAGGAAGTACGGCGCCTGCGATTGGATTTATCGCTCACGTCGATACAGCAGATTTCAATGCTGAAAATATCAATCCACAGATTCACGAGAATTATAACGGAGAAGATGTGCTGCTTAATGCCGAAAAGAATTTAGTAATGACGGTCAGCGAGTTTCCAAGTTTGAAAAACTACATCGATGAAACATTAATTACGACAGACGGAACAACATTGCTAGGTGCCGACGATAAGGCAGGACTTGTTTCTATATTAGAAGCGTGCCTGTACTTAATGGCGCACCCAGAAATTCCGCATGGCGATATTTGGTTGGCGTTTGGTCCGGATGAAGAAATCGGGAAAGGCGCGCACCGTTTCAAAGCGGAGCGTATGCCTGCAAAATTTGCCTATACTTTAGATAGTGGAGTGGTAGGGAAGCTAGAATATGAAACGTTCAATGCGGCTCGTGCAGTGGTGACGATTCATGGGACAAGTGTTCACCCAGGGCAAGCTAAAGATGTGATGGTGAATGCTTTGGCAGAAGCGGCAAAACTATTTTCACGTATGCCAGAAGCCGAAGTGCCTGAACGTACGAGCGGGTACGAAGGCTACTTTATGTTATGGAAACAATCCGGCGACATCGGTAAGGTTGAATTGGAATATATTATTCGCGATCACTCGATGGAGAAATTCGAAGATCGAAAAGCGCAGTTCCAACAAATCGTCGATGCGCAAAATGCAACGTATGATGTGCCTCGTATCGAATGCACGATTTACGATGAGTACTATAATATGTATGAAATCTTAAAAGACGATATGACTTCGGTTGAAGTAGCGATTGAGGCTTATAAAGAATGTGGCATCACGCCAGACATCCAACCATTCCGTGGAGGAACAGACGGATGTATTATTACCTATAAAGGAATTCCGACTCAAACTTATTTACTGGAGCAGAAAACCTTCATGGACAATATGAATTCGTAACTCTCGAAAGCATGCAAAAAGCCAGCGACGTTGTATTGAAAATTATTGAATTAGTCAAAAAAAAACGGTTGAGTAATACTCAACCGTTTTTTGCTAGAGAGAATATGCCGTATGCAGCAGAAGATGAATTTGTTATAATGAGATAAGTGTTGAAATGCTTATAACGCAGAAGGGCGGTGTTTCTTATGATGCATTTATTTGGTGTGATTGTCATTATCTGGATTCTTTTAGAGATGGTCATACTTCTATTAGAGTATAACATCAATAAAAATAGACGAATTGAGAATACACATGAACTTGAAATGAATGGGATGCTGAGTGATGTCAGTGTGAACTATAAAGAAGGCTCTACCTTTAGTTATAACTACGGTACAAAAGAACTGACTAAGAAAAAGATTGTTCATTACACAGATTATATTAAGTTAGCGCATGAGTATAGCCATGCGATTCATGATGAAGTAACAGGGTCATGATAGGTTATGGGCGTTCTATGGCCTAATAGTTTTCTTTTTAGTTCTACTTACACTTGTGTTGCTTTTAACTGTGTTTCTTATGGATAAAGTCATCTTTATTTTGGCGCTAAGTTGTCTTTCCCTTTATTTCATCTATTATTTATTCGTGGTCTATATAGAGGTCTCTGCAAATACTATTCTATTAAAAAGAGGAATATTAAAGAAGATAAGTTAGTAGTTGCTTATATTATTCTAAACATGGTAAACGAGTTTGTTTTCAGATTATTAGGATTTGTTGTGTTGTATATTGTCATAAGTAAAGTCTGAATTTGCTAAGGGGACATTATGCTAATTGAAATGATGAATAAGGTCTTACGAATAGTATCGTATATCCTACTTTTTGTTACGAGTTTTTGTTATTTCACAAACATTATTGGATAGTGTAGCGCCAATTAATTACAGGAGTCTCTTTTTTTGGTGTGATTTTATTTATGGTTATGTTATTCCTGGCGAAATATATTAATGATCTATCTTTCTTAGCTGTTTTAAAATTTCGCAAAATTCCAATTAGTTTCCATTATATATTTCCTTATTTTAGATTTAATAACTATAGTAAAATATTCATTGACCCAATGTTTTTGACTAGAAGTTATGAGTATTTTTAAAATCAAACTTAATGATTCAAATGTTGGTTATATTAAAAAAAGCCCATTTGACTTATTTACAAGTAGTACTAATAGTTATTTTCTTGTTGATTTATCTATTCGGTTGGCAATATCATTTATATTTGCCTATTTTCATTTTATATTTTGGTTCGAATATTAAGCATCCTTCTAATGGTGAAATCCTATTTATTCAGTCTTGTGAAGCTATTGATACCGAATATGAAAAAAATATGATGATAAACTTGTATTAAATCTTCAATTTCATGCAATAGCTTTGATGTACATAGAGAATACAAAATTAAACAATGTTGATATGAAACTTAATATTTTCAATCCAATATATTCTATGAGAGATTTAGAGTTTATTCGTCATTGGAGTATGCAAGATAGGGCGAATAGAATTAACTAAAAATATCCTCAATAAGTAATATAGAATTCAATGAAGTTGAAAAATGATAAATTTAGGAATAGTACCGCTGCATCTAAAGTACTATAAGTTTTTTAATTGAGAATTATTATAATAGGGATACTAATTCGATTTCGGGGTAAATCGATTCTAGAATATAAAAAGAGCACTCGAGTAGTTTGGTAATACAAGACTACTTGGTGCTTTTCATATACCGAAAACAGGGTTTTTATGATAAAAAGAAAAATCATATTGAGAAAGTCTCGATATAATAGGCTTTTTCCTAATACAGATTTTCTTTGGTAAAAAGTAATATGGGACAAAAAGTCATTATCAATAATAAGTTGTGCGATAATAATACGATTTAATACCTATGCTATAATAGCCTAAACCTCTCAAAAGATAATATATCTATTTCTAGATTAGTAAAATTGAGAATGATTATAAGGAGATAACTTTTATGAAAAAAAGCAATGCTAATTATTAATCCAACTCTGGAGGAGAAAAGGCGTTAGACTATAAAGAAAAACTAGAAAATAAAGCAAAGGAATACTTCGAATACGTTGAAACGAAGATTACTGAAAAAAAGCTAAAGATGCTACTGCTTTTTGCGGAAGAAGCTTCAAAGGAGAATTATGAAGCGGTAATTGTTTTTGGTGGGGATGGAACTGTTAATGAAGTGATTTCTGGTATTGCTGAAAAGGACTATATTCCTAAATTAGGGATTATTCCAGGAGGGACTGGCAATTTAATTACTAAATTGCTAGAAATTAGTCAAGATATTGATGAGGCAATTGACCAACTTGATTTTAATAAAACAAATGCGATAGATATTGGAAAAAGCAAATAAGAGCTATTTTGGATATATCTTCAGTGTAGGGTTCTTTACCAGAGGCGATTCATAACGTTGAAATAGAAGATAAAACAAAGTATGGAGTATTAGCTTATGCAATAAATACAATTAAGTCCGTCATTAAAGATGATGTATTCAATATTAAAGTTGAAACAGAAAATGGGAGTTACGAAGGGAAGCTAGTCAAGTATTAGTTTTGCTTTTCTAATTATTATGCTGACAAAAAGATATTTGAAGAAAACAAAGATGGATATGCAAATATATTAATTTTTGAAAAATGCATCTATAATATCAAAATTATCATTAATTCCAGATTTGTTAAAAGGTGACATTGTTGAGAATGATAATATTGAATATATTAAAAGCAAAAAGATATTACAATCTCATCAGATACTAAATTAGAATCCGATATTGATGGTGACCAATCTGATGATTTACCAGTAAAAATTACAGTATTAGGAAATCATGTTGAAATTTATTCATTACAAAACATAAAAAAATATTCGCGGTGCGTATATAAGATGACTTTGTGAAGGAAACCCGATTTTTAACCGTAACAAAAACAACAAAAAAATGGCTCTTTTTGTGAATGTAAGCAGATACATTGTGTTTGAGTTATTTTAATGTATAATTAAAAAGTGTAAATACCAAACAGAAAGGGAGATTTATTATGACAGATAAAGGGTTTACAGATAAAAGTTAAGGGAAAAGCAAAGGAAGTTGTAGGAGAAGTTACTAACGACGACGCTACAAAAAGCAGAAGGTCTTTTAGACCAAGCTGTTGGAAAAAGCTAAAGAAATTGCTTTCAGATGTTAAAGATGTTGCGACTGAATTAGTTGAAAAAGCTAAAGACGCACTTGATTCTAAATCTGAAGAAAAAAATAGTCGTATAATTATATTTACTGAGGATAGTGCGGCTGAATGCCGTGCTATCTTTTTATTATTTAAAGGAGTGAATTAAATGGGTATTCTATCTTGGTTAGTACTTGGCGCATTTTCTGGATGGATGCAAGTATTATTATGAATAAAAATGAATCTATGGGTGCAGTAGCAAAATATCTTTACTGGTATTGTTGGTGCTTTTTATCGGAGGAGCAGTATTTAACTTCTTCGGTGGATATGAAGTTACAGGCTTTAAATCTTCATAGTGTAATAGTATCAGTAGTAGGTGCATGTATCCTGTTGTGGATTTTAAACAAATTCAATAAGAAATAAAAGACAAAAAGCGACAGAAAATTTCTATCGCTTTTTAGTTTTGTTTAATGCCGACCCTCGAATTCTTCATCGTGATTTTCTAAGTAGAACTCAATTAGTTTTTGGTCTTAAAGACTGGAATGCTTCTATTAATTCTGTATAGAATACAAATAAGTTTTTAAAGTCTCTTCTCCGTTGTCTAATACGTTACTTAGCTTGCCTAGTAGCGTGTCATCGTTATAATTGAGTTTAAGAGTAGTAGAATCAGAATATGACAATGTAAGAGAAATTCTATAAAAATGGAACAAATTATGGAACAAAAACACAAAATAAGCACTTAAAAGCCTTATTCTAAAGGACTTTCAAGTGCTTTTCTTATGCTCGAAAAACAGGGGTCGAACCTGCGACCTACGCGTTACGAGTGCGTTGCTCTGCCAACTGAGCTATTTCGGCTTCTTGTACTATTAATTATACGAGTGTTATTCTAAATTGTAAAGGTTTCGCGATGGATTTATATAGAAGAAATCCGACTTTTCTTGAGCATTTTAATAAAATAGAAAAAAACTTTTAAAAATGAATCATATCGGTTGAAAATTGATAATCAGTTATGATAAATTAATATCACTGTTGGGCGAACATTCGCTTATAAAACACTTTCAAAAAAACTTTGAAAAAGTTACATGAAATCTGTTGACAGTGAAAATGTCCTGTGATAGGATATAGAAGTTGTTGCAAAAACAACGATTGACCTTTGAAAAACTGAACAAAGAAGACGAACCAAATGTGTAGGGACTTCATTATTTTTAATGAAGAAACAACAATTTCTTATCTCTTAAAGAGATACAATAAGTCAGTAATTAAAATGAGCTTTTCAAAGCTTATGAAAATTCAAATTTTTCATGAGAGTTTGATCCTGGCTCAGGACGAACGCTGGCGGCGTGCCTAATACATGCAAGTCGAACGAGAGCGACCGGTGCTTGCACTGGTCAATCTAGTGGCGAACGGGTGAGTAACACGTGGGTAACCTGCCCATCAGAGGGGGATAACATTCGGAAACGGATGCTAAAACCGCATAGGTCCTTTAACCGCATGGTTGAAGGAGGAAAAGAGGCGCAAGCTTCTGCTGATGGATGGACCCGCGGTGCATTAGCTAGTTGGTGAGGTAACGGCTCACCAAGGCCGTGATGCATAGCCGACCTGAGAGGGTGATCGGCCACATTGGGACTGAGACACGGCCCAAAACTCCTACGGAGGCAGCAGTAGGGAATCTTCCGCAATGGACGCAAGTCTGACGGAGCAACGCCGCGTGAGTGAAGAAGGTTTTCGGATCGTAAAACTCTGTTGTTAGAGAAGAACAAGTGCTAGAGTAACTGTTAGCGCCTTGACGGTATCTAACCAGAAAGCCACGGCTAACTACGTGCCAGCAGCCGCGGTAATACGTAGGTGGCAAGCGTTGTCCGGATTTATTGGGCGTAAAAGCGAGCGCAGGCGGTTCCTTAAGTCTGATGTGAAAGCCCCGGCTCAACCGGGGAGGTCATTGGAAACTGGGGAACTTGAGTGCAGAAGAGGAGAGTGGAATTCCATGTGTAGCGGTGAAATGCGTAGATATATGGAGGAACACCAGTGGCGAAGGCGACTCTCTGGTCTGTAACTGACGCTGAGGCTCGAAAGCGTGGGTAGCAAACAGGATTAGATACCCTGGTAGTCCACGCCGTAAACGATGAGTGCTAAGTGTTGGAGGGTTTCCGCCCTTCAGTGCTGCAGTTAACGCATTAAGCACTCCGCCTGGGGAGTACGACCGCAAGGTTGAAACTCAAAGGAATTGACGGGGACCCGCACAAGCGGTGGAGCATGTGGTTTTAATTCGAAGCAACGCGAAGAACCTTACCAAGTCTTGACATCCTTTGACCACTCTAGAGATAGAGCTTTCCCTTCGGGGACAAAGTGACAGGTGGTGCATGGTTGTCGTCAGCTCGTGTCGTGAGATGTTGGGTTAAGTCCCGCAACGAGCGCAACCCTTATTACTAGTTGCCAGCATTGAGTTGGGCACTCTAGTGAGACTGCCGGTGACAAACCGGAGGAAGGTGGGGATGACGTCAAATCATCATGCCCCTTATGACTTGGGCTACACACGTGCTACAATGGATGGTACAACGAGCAACGAACTCGCGAGGGTAAGCGAATCTCTTAAAGCCATTCTCAGTTCGGATTGTAGGCTGCAACTCGCCTACATGAAGCCGGAATCGCTAGTAATCGCGGATCAGCACGCCGCGGTGAATACGTTCCCGGGTCTTGTACACACCGCCCGTCACACCACGAGAGTTTGTAACACCCAAAGTCGGTGAGGTAACCTTTTGGAGCCAGCCGCCTAAGGTGGGATAGATGATTGGGGTGAAGTCGTAACAAGGTAGCCGTATCGGAAGGTGCGGCTGGATCACCTCCTTTCTAAGGATAAACCTCAGTGCCGTAAGGTGTTGAAGGTAATACGGAACCCTACAGGGTTTACTTCTTTGTTTAGTTTTGAGAGGTTAAACTTCTCAAAACAAAAGTTCTAAATGCGAACAAGGGCCTATAGCTCAGCTGGTTAGAGCGCACGCCTGATAAGCGTGAGGTCGATGGTTCGAGTCCATTTAGGCCCATTAGTTTGAATTTAGGGGGCTTAGCTCAGCTGGGAGAGCGCCTGCTTTGCACGCAGGAGGTCAGCGGTTCGATCCCGCTAGTCTCCATATCTGTTAGAAATAACAGAGAATTTTGTTCTTTGAAAACTGAATACTATATCACAACAAATAACCAATTAATTTACCGAGAGTTAGAGTAACATCTAACGAAAAGAGTTTTTTAACAAAACGCAACGCTATGCGACATTTAACCAACGGTTAAGTGAATAAGGGCGCACGGTGGATGCCTTGGTACTAGGAGCCGAAGAAGGACGGAACTAACACCGATATGCTTTGGGGAGCTGTAAGTAAGCTAAGATCCAAAGATTTCCGAATGGGGAACCCAACACCTTTCATGAGGTGTTACCAATGAGTGAATACATAGCTCATTAGGAGGTACACGCAGGGAACTGAAACATCTCATTACCTGCAGGAAGAGAAAGAAAAATCGATTCCCTGAGTAGCGGCGAGCGAAACGGGAGGAGCCCAAACCAACGAGCTTGCTTGTTGGGGTTGTAGGACTAGAACGTGAGAAGAAATCAAGATAGCAGAAGTGGTCTGGAAAGGCCCATCAAAGAAGGTGACAATCCTGTACGCGACATTTTGATGAACTCTACTAGCATCCTGAGTACGGCGGGACACGAGGAATCCCTGTCGGAATCCGCCAGGACCATCTGGCAAGGCTAAATACTACCCTAGTGACCGATAGTGAACCAGTACCGTGAGGGAAAGGTGAAAAGAACCCCGGGAGGAGTGAAAGAGTACCTGAAACCGTGTGCTTACAAGTAGTCAGAGCCCGTTAATGGGTGATGGCGTGCCTTTTGTAGAATGAACCGGCGAGTTACGTTTACATGCGAGGTTAAGATGAAGAGTCGGAGCCGTAGCGAAAGCGAGTCTGAATAGGGCGCATGTAGTATGTGGACGTAGACCCGAAAACCAAGTGATCTACCCATGTCCAGGTTGAAGGTGCGGTAAAACGCACTGGAGGACCGAACCAGGGCACGTTGAAAAGTGCTTGGATGAGGTGTGGGTAGCGGAGAAATTCCAATCGAACTTGGAGATAGCTGGTTCTCTCCGAAATAGCTTTAGGGCTAGCCTCGGAATCAAGAATCGTGGAGGTAGAGCACTGTTTGGACTAGGGGCCCATCTCAGGTTACTGAATTCAGATAAACTCCGAATGCCATGTATTTATATCCGGGAGTCAGACTGCGAGTGATAAGATCCGTAGTCGAAAGGGAAACAGCCCAGACCACCAGCTAAGGTCCCAAAAATATCTGTTAAGTGGAAAAGGATGTGGGGTTGCACAGACAACTAGGATGTTGGCTTAGAAGCAGCCATCATTCAAAGAGTGCGTAATAGCTCACTAGTCGAGTGACCCTGCGCCGAAAAATGTAACGGGCTAAACAGATTACCGAAGCTGTGGATTGGACCTTATGGTCCAGTGGTAGGAGAGCGTTCTAAGGGCGGTGAAGCATGATCGTAAGGACATGTGGAGCGCTTAGAAGTGAGAATGCCGGTATGAGTAGCGAAAGACGGGTGAGAATCCCGTCCACCGAATAACTAAGGTTTCCTGGGGAAGGCTCGTCCTCCCAGGGTTAGTCGGGACCTAAGGCGAGGCCGATAGGCGTAGTCGATGGACAACAGGTTGATATTCCGTACTTCTATAAATCGTTTGAGCAATGGAGGGACGCAGGAGGCTAAGAAAAGCGTACGACTGGAAGTGTACGCCCAAGCAGTGAGTCGGCTGATGAGTCAAATGCTTATCACAGATGCGACAAGCTGTGACGGGGAGGGAAGTTTAGTACCGAAGTTTCTGATGTCACACTGCCGAGAAAAGCTTCTAGCAAGATTTATAGGACCCGTACCGCAAACCGACACAGGTAGTTGAGGAGAGAATCCTAAGGTGAGCGAGCGAACTCTCGTTAAGGAACTCGGCAAAATGACCCCGTAACTTCGGGAGAAGGGGTGCTGGTAGCAATACCAGCCGCAGTGAATAGGCCCAGGCGACTGTTTATCAAAAAAACACAGGTCTCTGCAAAAATCGAAAGATGACGTATAGGGCTGACGCCCTGCCCGGTGCTGGAAGGTTAAGAGGAGAGGTTAGCCGCAAGGCGAAGCTTTGAATTGAAGCCCCAGTAAACGGCGGCCGTAACTATAACGGTCCTAAGGTAGCGAAATTCCTTGTCGGGTAAGTTCCGACCCGCACGAAAGGCGTAACGATCTGGGCACTGTCTCAACGAGAGACTCGGTGAAATTATAGTACCTGTGAAGATGCAGGTTACCCGCGACAGGACGGAAAGACCCCATGGAGCTTTTACTGTAGTTTGATATTGAGTGTTTGTGTCACATGTACAGGATAGGTAGGAGCTGAAGAATCCGGGACGCCAGTTTCGGAGGAGGCAACGGTGGGATACTACCCTTGTGACATGACCACTCTAACCCGCACCCCTTACCGGGGTGGGAGACAGTGTCAGACGGGCAGTTTGACTGGGGCGGTCGCCTCCTAAAATGTAACGGAGGCGCCCAAAGGTTCCCTCAGAATGGTTGGAAATCATTCGTAGAGTGTAAAAGGCAGAAGGGAGCTTGACTGCGAGACCAACAAGTCGAGCAGGGACGAAAAGTCGGGCTTAGTGATCCGGTGGTTCCGTATGGAAGGGCCATCGCTCAACGGATAAAAAGCTACCCTGGGGATAACAGGCTTATCTCCCCAAGAGTTCACATCGACGGGGAGGTTTGGCACCTCGATGTCGGCTCATCGCATCCTGGGGCTGAAGTCGGTCCCAAGGGTTGGGCTGTTCGCCCATTAAAGCGGTACGCGAGCTGGGTTCAGAACGTCGTGAGACAGTTCGGTCCCTATCCGTCGCGGGCGTTGGAAATTTGAGAGGAGCTGTCCTTAGTACGAGAGGACCGGGATGGACACACCGCTGGTGTACCAGTTGTTCTGCCAAGAGCATCGCTGGGTAGCTATGTGTGGACGGGATAAACGCTGAAAGCATCTAAGCGTGAAGCCCCCCTCGAGATGAGATTTCCCATCATTTTAAATGAGTAAGACCCCTGAGAGACGATCAGGTAGATAGGCTAGAAGTGGAAGTGCCGCGAGGCATGGAGCGGACTAGTACTAATCGGTCGAGGACTTAACCACGAGTTGTATAGCTGGTAGATTGATGGAGTTGGATATAGATTCAGTTTTGAAAGAACGAAAGTTTTTTCAAAAGATAAAGTGTGGTGACGATGGCAAGAAGGATACACCTGTTCCCATCTCGAACACAGAAGTTAAGCTTCTTAGCGCCGATAGTAGTTGGGGGTTTCTCCCTGCGAGGGTAGGACGTTGCCACGCTTTATATATAATGGAGGTTTAGCTCAGCTGGGAGAGCATCTGCCTTACAAGCAGAGGGTCAGCGGTTCGATCCCGTTAACCTCCATTGTTGAGTGATTAGCTCAGTTGGTAGAGCATCTGACTTTTTAATCAGAGGGTCACAGGTTCGAGCCCTGTATCACTCATAGCCGGCTTAGCTCAGTTGGTAGAGCATCTGATTTGTAATCAGAGGGTCGAGGGTTCAAGTCCTTTAGCCGGCATTAAAACCAAATTTGCGGAAGTAGTTCAGTGGTAGAACACCACCTTGCCAAGGTGGGGGTCGCGGGTTCGAACCCCGTCTTCCGCTTAGCCAATGTTAAACCATGGCCCATGCCGGGGTGGCGGAATTGGCAGACGCACAGGGACTTAAAATCCTGCGGTCAGTGATGACCGTACCGGTTCGACCCGGTCCTCGGCATTAATTAAATATACAATGCACCCATAGCTCAATTGGATAGAGTACTTGACTACGAATCAAGCGGTTACAGGTTCGACTCCTGTTGGGTGCATTTTTTTACTTACGGAATTAGCTCAGCTGGTAGAGCACTTGGTTTGGGACCAAGGGGTCGTAGGTTCGAATCCTGTATTCCCGATACGTAAACAAATGAGGAAAGCTAGACATCATGTCTAGCTTCTTTTTTATCAAAAATGCAAGATGATTGGCAAAAGGCGCATTCTTTTTGTATAATTAAAAGTCAAATATAGTCAAGGTAAAAGGAGGAAGATGAATGCAAAATCAAAAATATGTCGGATTTGATTGAAAAGTTACTTGAAAGAATGTACTGCATAAGAATGAAACAGTTGAAATCAGACGCAGTGAGATTGCAGACCGATTCAATTGTGTACCTTCCCAAATTAATTACGTGATTAATACCCGCTTTACGATTCAACAAGGCTATGTCGTTGAAAGTAAACGCGGTGGCGGTGGTTATATCCGCATTATGAAAGTAAATCTAGTGGACGAGATGGATATCTTAAATGCATTAAGCGATCTTGTTCTGAAGAACTTTCAGCGCGAGAAGGCAATCATTTATTACAAAACTTATATGAAAATAAGCTGATTACTAAACGTGAGGCGCAAATGATGTCACTCATGATGGAGAAGGATACATTCCCTTCAAACGTAAAGAATGCTGCAGAGAGTTCGTAGTAATATGATGAAGAAATTAATCGACAATTTGAAATACCGTTAAACAGAAAGGAATAAACGCATGAGTGAAATTTTTACACCAAAAGCAAAGAGTGCGATGGTCTTAGCCGCAAGAGAAGCCATCCTGTTCAAACACCAAGCAGTGGGAACAGAGCACTTACTATTAGGATTAATCCTTGAACAAGAAGGCATCGCGGGAAATGTGCTTCGTGCTGCAGGGTTGACTGCGGAAATCGTTCGTTCTGAAATCGAGTCACTCACAGGATACGGCTCAAACCGTAAGCAAATGGATCCGTACTTAATGCCTTATTCACCAAGAGCGAAGAAAGTGATTCTATCGGCAACCAATGAAGCAAAACGCCTCGAAGTGCCGCAAGTCGGAACAGAGCACTTATTATTAGCCTTGTTACGTGAAGAAGTATTAGCAACGAAGATTCTTCGTGATAACCAAATCGATCCTCAAGAGTTGATGAAAGAAATCTACGGTAAAATCGGGATTCAACCTTCGAACGCCGCGGCTTCTAAGAGAAAAGCACGCCAAGAGTCTTCCCAAGAAGGAACGCCTACATTAAACAGCTTAGCGCGTGACTTAACCGAATTAGCTCGTGAAGGCAAAATCGACCCAGTTGTTGGTCGTGAAGATGAAGTACGACGCATTATCCAAATTATTAGCCGTCGTACGAAAAATAACCCTGTCCTCGTTGGGGAACCAGGTGTTGGGAAGACAGCCATCGTTGAAGGCTTAGCACAACGCATGGTAAGCGGAGAAGTTCCAGAAGAAATCGCCGAAAAACGTTTGATGATGTTAGATATGGGTGCGGTAGTTGCGGGAACAAAATATCGTGGTGAGTTTGAAGAGCGCATGAAGAAAATCTTGGACGAAGTGTACCGTGAACAAGATGTGATTCTCTTTATCGATGAGTTGCATACCCTTATCGGTGCAGGTGGGGCAGAAGGCTCTATCGATGCTTCAAACATCTTAAAACCAGCACTTGCTCGTGGTGAAATCCAAGTTATCGGAGCGACTACTCTTGATGAGTATCAAAAATATATCGAAAAAGACGCAGCCTTAGAACGTCGCTTTGCCTCTGTTCATGTGAATGAACCTAGCGCAGACGATACAGTCGAAATTTTAAAAGGACTTCGCAAACGTTATGAAGACCACCACCGTGTGGAAATCACTGATGCAGCGATAGAAGCAGCCGTTCAATTATCGGTTCGTTATATTACGTCTCGTAAATTACCAGATAAAAGCCATCGACTTGATGGACGAAAACAGCTGCAAAAGCCCGTCTGGACCGCAGTGGTAAACACTCACCGCTTCAAAAACTGGAAGCAGAAGTGGAAGAACTCGCTCAGAAGAAAGATGACGCGATTCGTGAACAAAAATTCGAAGAAGCAGCTCGTTTACGCAAAAAAGAACAAGTCAAACGCGATAAACTTGAAAAACTACGCCAAAAAGTAGAAGTCGAAGCTAAACGAGAATTTGTTGCGGCAATTACGGATGAAGATATCGCAGAAGTGGTATCGCAATGGACTGGAATTCCATTAAAACAAATGGAGAAAAAAGAAAGCGAACGTCTCGTTCATCTTGAAAAAGAATTGCACCAACGCGTGATTGGACAAGAAGAAGCTGTCTCAGCAGTAGCTCGTTCGATTCGCCGTGCTCGTAGCGGATTGAAAGATCCAAAACGTCCAATCGGTTCATTCCTATTCCTTGGACCTACTGGGGTTGGTAAGACAGAGTTAGCTAAAACGTTAGCAGAAGCGATGTTTGGCGACCAAGACGCACTCGTTCGTATCGATATGTCTGAGTATATGGAGAAACACGCGGTTAGCCGTTTAGTAGGTTCACCTCCAGGATACGTTGGATTCGATGAAGGCGGACAATTAACAGAGAAGATTCGTAACAAACCTTACTCTGTGATTCTGTTAGATGAAATCGAAAAAGCTCATCCAGATGTATTTAACATTCTGTTGCAAGTCTTAGACGATGGCCATCTGACGGATTCGAAAGGACGTAAAGTCGACTTCAGAAATACGATTCTCATCATGACATCAAACCTTGGGGCAACGGCTCTTCGAGATGAAAAAGCAGTTGGTTTCGGTGCGAAAACCGTACAACATGACCATACGGCAATGGAAAAACGCATCCGCGAAGAGTTGAAGAATGCGTTCCGTCCTGAGCTATTGAACCGTATCGATGAAATTATCGTCTTCCATAAATTGACGAAACCTGAATTACGTCAAATCGTTCAATTGATGACAAAAGACATTAAGACTCGTCTTGCGGAACTCAATATCGAATTGAAATTCACTTCAGGAGTTATCGACCTGATCGCAGAAGAAGGATTCGACCCAGAATACGGGGCACGTCCAATTCGTCGCGCGATTCAAAAGAAAATCGAAGACCCACTTAGTGAAGCACTCCTCAGTGGAGAAATTCGCTTCGGTCAAAAAGTGACAATCGGTTCTCAAAAAGGAAAAGTGACGATTAAAGAAACAAAAGTCGCTCCTAAAAAAGAAGCCGTAAAAGCATAAAAATCATAACGAAAATAGCCACTTCTATGTGTATAGAAGTGGCTATTTTTTAATAACTTTGTTTTTTGTAAGAGTAGGTGGCAAAGCGTCAGGTCATTCATGTCTTTGACGTTCAGCCCTGTTTGTTCTGCGAAACGGTCAATTCGATACTGCAAGGTGTTGCGGTGTAAGAAGAGTTTTTGGCTCGCCTTTGAGACATTTCCATGAGCGTCCCAGAGAGCTTCAATCAGTTCTTTTACGTCGTCTTCGCTTAATAAGAGAATCAACTCGTCGGCAATCGGTGCGATATCGACTAAAGCGTTGGCAATCGCCCATAACATGACCGGTGCAAATTCCAGACTGGAGCGTTTGTGCGAATGCATTAAGTATTCTACGAAGAGCGCTTTTTCGGCTTGATAGAGAATCGGTACAGGGCTTGACGTTGCCCAGCGGTTTCCGATAAAGAGTTGTAATTCCACGGCAAAGTCATCTTCAATGGCGGATTGTACTTCAAAGAGCGTGCTTGCAAGCGAAGGAGCGACTTCCGGATTCACGACTAGTGTGTAGTGGTGGCGGAAGTTTTTGAAGATGGCAAGGGCGCCAACGGTTAAGTTCTCAACAAACTCCATCCAGTCCTTCTCGTGGAAGACACCTTCTTGCTTTGGAAATACCGCCAAGTGGACGCATTGGATATACGCAGTTGGCGTTGGCAGTGCGCCTTTTTCCTTCCAAGTAGGCTAGCCAAGGGGATGAGTTGGGATTGAAGATTTTGTCGGTTGTGTATTTAAGGTTTCGATGAGGAATCGTTCGCGCTCAGTTAAGCTCGATTCTAAGAGATAAATCACTTCACCGTTCAGCGTTACAGGAACAGTGTCTTGACCGTTTTCTCCAAGAAGAGCATCCGGGAACAATTCTTTCCAAGTCTTTTTCATAAGAACTCCTTTTTTGAAAAGTGTTTGCCTCTTAAGTATACACGTTGTTGCCTAGAGAATAAAGGTTCTTATACTATGATTTTATAAAGAAATTCGGTAGAATAGGACATATAGTCAATATAAGGGGGATACGAAATGTCAACAGAATGGTCATTAAAAGAAATTTACCCTTCATTTGAAAGTGAAGAGTTTCAACGTGACTTTGAACGTTTTTCAAACTTTAGAGAGGTATTCAACGGCTTAACGCTCGAAGATAACTTAGAGTCTATCAAAGCGGCAATCGCGGCCTTAGAAGAGTTCAGCGTATTAAGCAGCCGTCTTGGAAACTACATTAATTTAACATTAACTGCGAACACAACAGACGAAACAGCGAATAAATACCGTACTTTATTCGGTAATGCGTATGCTTCGTTAAACAGCGCGTATACAAAAGTCTACAAATTTATCGGAAGCGTGGAAACTGATATCACAGCTGACGAAAATCTAAAAGACTACGAATTCTACTTTGCAGAAGCAAAACAACAATACAAACATCTATTATCAGATGAATTAGAAGATGTGATTGCGAAATTCTCTATCAGCGGTGGAGACGGTTGGGAACAACTTTTCGAAGCGATGACTTCAGGCGTTGAAGGCGAATTTAAAGGCGAAAAAGTAACACTTAGCGAAATTCGTAATATGGCGTATGATGCGGATGCAGCGGTTCGTAAAGAAGCGTACGAAACAGAATTGAAGATGTACGATACGATTAAAGAACCAATCGCATTTGCCTTTAAACAATATTAAACAACAAGTATTAACAGAAACAAAGCTTTACGTGGTTTCGAATCTCCACTAGCGCAAACATTAGAAGCATCTCGTATGTCTCGTCAAACATTGGATGCGTCTTGAAGCGATTCGCGAATATTTACCACAATTCCGCGCTTACTTGAAACATAAAGCTTCCCTCTTAGGTCATGAAAATGGATTACCATTCTACGACTTATTTGCACCAATCGGAGAAAAGCTCACGTCGTTTCACAATCGAAGAGTCGAAAGAATTCTTATTAGAAAACTTCAAAGGCTTCTCAGAAGATTTAGCACGAGATGACAAAAAGAAGCTTACGAAAACAACTACATCGACTTCTTACCACGTAAAAAGGAAAAAGTAGGAGGCGCGTTCTGTAGCAACCTACCATTCATCAAACAATCACGTATCTTAACAAACTTCTCTGGTTCATTAAGCGACGTTGTAACGATTGCGCACGAATTAGGACATGCGTACCACGGTTTACATATCGAAAACCACCGTGTATTAAACCAAGAGTACTCAATGCCTGTTGCGGAAACGGCGTCAACATTTCAACGAAAACATCGTGATGAACACAGTGATTAGTGAAGCAAGCGATGCTGAAAAAGTAGCCTTACTCGAATCACAATTACAAGATACAACACAAATCATCGTGGACATCTACTCACGTTACTTATTCGAATCATCAGTATTCGAAAACCGTGAAAAGAGCTTCATGTTCTCGAAAGATTTAGAACAATTAATGTTGGATGCGCAAAAAGAAGCATACGGCGATGGATTAGATCCAGACGCAATGCATCCATATATGTGGGCTTGCAAACCGCACTACTACAGCAGCGGCTTAAGCTTCTACAACTTCCCATACGCATTCGGAGGATTGTTCTCTAAAGGGTTATATGCCATCTATCAAGAGCAACCTGAAGGATTCGTTGAGAAATATCAAGAGTTATTGCGTGCAACAACAGTGACTTCTGCGGAAGATACTGCGAAGGTGTTGGGCGTGGATGTTGAGGACAGCGCATTTTGAAGAAAGCATCGCGCAAGTTGCCGATAACATCGAGCAGTTCATTGCTTTTAATCTCCAGTAAAACATAAAACAGAATATCTGACAGATTCATCCATCTACGATGGGATGGATAAACTCGAGCATCAGTTTGATGATTGAAAGAGTCATAGTGGGGTACCGGCTCGTGCCTGTAGTCACTCACCTTTGAAGCCTCAAAGAGGGAGTAAGGAATCAATTCCTAACCCCCTCTTATTCGTTTCAATACAACTTCCCACTATTCTTTCAATCAACTGATGCTCGTTTTGTTTATCCATCGCACTCTCCGATTGGAGCGCAAGATATTCTGTTTTATTTTCCTTTTGATAAACTGCTGGGATGTTATCGGCAATGCTAGGAAAGGACCGGCAGAGGTGTGTGCTTCATTATTAGAGGAAGTTTAGCGAGTTTGTTTTGTATTTAATTAATGGGTAGTTGCCGTTGTGTTCGGCAATCTTAGGAAAGGAACGCACTGGCGCGGTGTGCTTCTTGAAGGAGGAGATCGGCAGGGTGTGGTGCTTCGGAGGGAGCGGGTTCAAAAAGGCTCTTTTTATTGGTTTTAACTGTTTTTTTATATTGCATCTGGGGTAAAGAGGAGTACCATTAGAGTATCAACCTTTAAAGGAGATGAAGTGATGTTTACGTTAACAAAGGAATTGACGAAACAATATAAAGAAAATTTTCAAAGTAAGCCAGAGCGTATCGTGGCGCAAAATGCTGCGGTGAAGAATGGCTTGAAAGGATCTAGTGAGACGGTCGCTTCTGTTGTGGAAAAATCAGCCTGTGTATTCGATTGATTTGGAACACGGGAAAAGTAGCCAACCAAAAAGGCTTTCTGGTCGTTGCTGGATGTTTGCGGCGCTTAATACATTCCGCCACAGACTCTTTAATAACTTCAAGCTCGAAGAATTTGAACTTTCTCAAAGTTATACATTTTTCTGGGATAAATACGAAAAGGCTAATTATTTCCATGAAAATATTTTAAAAACAGCGGGCGAACCTGTGACAAGTCGCAATGTAGCCTTTCTTTTACAAAACACCTCAACAAGACGGTGGGCAATGGATACGATCGTGTCTATCTTCAAGAAATATGGGGTTGTGCCAAAGAGTGTGATGCCGGAAAGTTTTTCAAGCTCGGCTTCAAGCGATTTGAACAAATACTTAAATAAAAAACTTCGCCAAGACGCAAAAGTGCTTCGCGACTTAGTGGCACGTGGCGCTAGCGAAGAGGAAATCAATGAAACGCGTAAACAATTAATGCAAGAAGTGTACGACTTACTTAGCGTGACTCTTTGAACTCCGCCAGAAACATTCGACTTCGAATATCGCGATAAAGACAAGGAATTCCACCGTCACTTGAATTTGACACCACAAAGCTTCTTCGAACAATTCGTGGGCTTAAACTTGGACGATTACGTGTCTATCATCAACTCACCAACAGCGGACAAACCATTCAACCGTTCATACACTGTTGAGATGCTTGGAAATGTCGTTGGCAAACCAAGTGCGCTGCCACTTGAACCTTGATATGGCAACGTTCAAAGAATTAGCGATTCGCCAATCAGAACAAGGCGAGTCAGTCTGGTTCGGTTGCGATGTCGGTCAATCTTCAAACCGTGGTAACGGACGTCTTGCGTTGAATAACTTTCGACCTTGAAGGGTTAACTGGAATCGACTATTCACTCACCAAAGGTGAACGTCTTGAATACGGCGATAGCTTAATGACACACGCGATGGTATTAACAGGGTAAACCTTGTGGATGGCAAAACCAAATCGCTGGAAAAGTTGGAAAACAGTTGGGAGTGAAGAATCTGGGGTTGAAGGGTTCTGGATGATGAGTGATGCGTGGATGGATGAGTATACGTATCAAATCGTTGTCAGAAAAGAGTTTCTACAAAAGAGCAACTCGACGCTTTCAACAGCGAACCAATTGTGTTAGCACCATGGGATCCAATGGGATCGTTGGCCTAATCTTGTAAAAAACAAAATAAGTCCTCTGGACATCTTCATAGTGGTGACAGTAAAGGCACCGGATTGAGCCGAAGTCTCAATTCCTAGCAAGTTTCAAACCGAGGGTAAGTGATGAATCACGAACCCTCGGTAATTCACATTGCTTGCACCTCTTTACTGTTCCCACTATAGAGTCCAGAGGGCTTTTTGTTTTTAGATTAGGCAAAGTGTTCGGTGCATCCCATGGCTAATACAATTGGTTGTGTGAAGTCGGAGTTGTCTTTTCGCCTTTTAGGCTAGGGGTGCTGGGGACGAGGAGCGAAATTAACATATATGTTAATTAACAAATATGTTAATTGAGGTCATAAAAAAGGTGGATAGAGGGCGAGGCCTTTATCCACCTTTTCAAATTTGAATGGTTATTCGCTGCGGAGCGATTCGACTGGGTCTTTCTTCGCGGCGATGCGTGAAGGGATGAGACCAGCTAACATGGTGAGGACGATGGAGATACCAATCAGGATAAGCGCTCGCTTCCCATGGTAATTGCGCCACGTTTTCCACGTTTGTCATTTTCGCAACAACGGCATTGATTGGAAGTGTCGCAAGGAGCGTAATGGCGATGCCGAGCACCCCGGAGATAAATCCTTCGATGGCTGTTTCGGCGGTGAAGATGCGACGGATGTCTTTCTTCGAAGCCCCCATTGCACGTAGGATTCCGATTTCTTTTGTACGTTCGAGAACGGAGATGTACGTGATAATCGCAATCATAATCGATGATACGATAAGCGAGATGGCAACGAAAACCAACGAGTACGGTTGTAATCACGCCCACCATTGTCGTAATCGAAGACATGATGGTTTGAATATCGTCGGAGTAGGCGAGCACTTTTGTCGTCTTCACCGGCGTCTTTTTGGCTGTAGTTATAGGCGTTGATGAAGTCCTTCAACTCTTGTTTTTGTTGGAACGAAGAGGTGTAGAACCTCGATGGCAGCCGGTTTGGATTTGTCGATGACACCCAGTTTTGCGAGGTTTTTCCTCGTGAGTAGCTGAGTTTTCGTTGTATTGTTGGATGTATTGCGCTTGTTGTTCAGGCGTCAATTTGACCAACTGAATTTTTTCTTCTTCGGTTAAATCAGCCGAATTGAATGGTTTTCGGGATCTTTGGCAAATGGTTTACCAGTAAATACGTTGATGCTTGGGTTGACTTTCGCTCTTTCACGATATCACTGTTTTGAATTTGTTCAGAAGTGTAATCGATAAGGGCGCTTGTATAAAGCCACACCGCCAGAAGGGAGAGTTCACACCAGAACTTGTGCCTTCTTTTTTGACGAAGAACGCCGACGATTGTAAGCTCGAGGCCATTCTCGATTTGCGTTTTCATAAGCTTCGTCGTCAATTTTTATTCATCCATTGGTTGTTTTTCTTCACGAAACGGTTCGTGTTCACAACGGCTTTGAATGTTTTTCCGATGAAATCACTATATTGATACGTTTGTGATTTAAGCTCGTCCAGTTTCTTCACATCGTTTAATTCGCTAGGGTCTTTGATGCGTAAGCTCATAAAGGAGCAGGTCGCTAATTTGGTTATCTTCATCGACGATAAGGACGATTTCAGATTTATCCTTTGGAAGACGACCTTCTAGCACATCATATTGCGCTTCCAGCATGGCTTCGTCGCTTGAAAGTTGGCTCCAATAGTCGATGTTTTGCAAGTATCCTTTAATCGTTTGGTTCGCCGTATCGACTTCGCTTGCTAGGTTTGACGGAAGAATGCTCTTTGGACCGTTCGATGTGTCGCTAGCGTAAATATAGGGTTGCAGGTTGTATTGGTAACGAATGTCTTTTGTCAGTTTTGTGACTTCGGATGCGTGTTCGTCCAAGTAAGTCTTGAAAGACGCGAGGTCGTTTTTCCCGATTTGTTTTTCAATAAATTCGTCAACACCGTATTGACACCGAGCTCGTTATTGTCTTTATAAGGCTTATCGCTTAAATCCGGAGAGGTCGCTAGCAGATTACTGTGGTTCTGCTCGCTAATCGTCAGCGGAAGAGAGACGAGGGTGTCTTCTTGCACCTTCTTCACGTAGTCGCTCACACCGTTTGAGAGGGCCAGGATAAGGGCAATTCGATAATCCGATAGAACCGGCAAAGGCAGTCAGGAAGGTACGGCCTTTCTTCGTCAATAAGTTATTAAACGAAAGGGCTAGAGCTGTCATAAAGCTCATCTTCGTCTTCGTGAACTGAATGTCGCCTTGTTTGGCTTCTTCGGTTGGGTCGTATGGATTCGAGTCGCTTAAGATGTTTCCATCTAATACTTGTACGATACGAGTGGAGTACGTCTTTGCCAGCTCTGGGTTATGTGTCACCATGATGACCAGACGTTCCTTAGCGATGTCTTTTAATAAATCCATGATTTGAACAGAAGTCTCAGAATCGAGCGCTCCTGTAGGTTCGTCGGCTAAAACGACTTTTTGATCATTGACAAGGGCACGCGCAATCGCAATCCGTTGCATTTGTCCTCCAGACATCTGATTTGGTTTCTTATATAAATGGTCTTTCAACCCAACGCGTTCGAGCGCTTCGATAGCACGTTTCTTGCGTTCTGCTTTAGAAACACCAGAGAGCGTCATCGCAATCTCGACGTTTGAGAGCGCCGTTTGGTGGCCGATAAGATTATAGGATTGGAAGACGAACCCAATGGTGTGGTTTCGGTAGCTATTGTACTGACCCCAAAAAGTTAGACAATTAATTTAAGCAAAGGATTTAGTTCTGTATTGTACAGGACTAAGTCCTTTTAATTTTACTTTGATTCGTTTGTTGTTGTAATAATCAATATAGTCGACGATTGCCCCTCAAGTTCCTTTTTATAGACTTAAATGTCTGCTCATAGCCATAAAACATTTCTGATTTAAGAATGCCAAAGAAAGATTCCATCATGCCATTGTCAGTACTATTACCCTTGCGAGACATAGATGGCTGAATGTCCCTTATCTTCTAAAAACTATGATAAAACCTCATGCTGGTATTGCCACCCCTCGATCACTGTGGAGAATAGTATTCTTTGTATTCTTCTTCTAAAAGCTTGTTCTAACATATCCTTTTACTTTGTTTTAAATTTGGCGAAGACGATAGAGTATACGCTATAATCTCGCTGTTATAACCATCTAAAATTGGTGATAAATATAGTTTTTGATTACTTGTTGGAATAGAAAAACTCTGTAATGTCTGTATAGCACTTTTCCATCGGTTTTTTTCAGCTGTAAATTGACGTTGAATAATATTCTCAGCTTTCTACCAACTTCTCCATGATAAGAAGAATACTTACGTTTTTCACGAATACGAGCAGTTAGCCCCAACAGTTTCATCAAGCGTTGTACCTTCTTATGGTTTACGATGAACCCACTGGTTTCTAAGTTCAAGAGTGATACGGCGATATCCATAATTACCTTTATGCTCGTTATAAATGGTTTCTATTTCGTTTTACGGCCTGATTCTTATCTTCTAGGTTTAGTCGCTTTAAGTGATAGTAGTAAGTTGAACGAGCAAGTTTAATAATCTTTAGAAGAATATCTAAAGGAAACTCTGACACTAACTCTCTGACAATCTGCGTCTTTCTTCTTTCTCTTTTTCCTCCTTCAAGCGGAGTTCTCTCAACTTTTTTAGAATGGCATTCTCCGCTCTTAAATACTCATTTTCAGCCCTGAAGGCGTTCTAGTTCTGTCATCTCTTCTGGTTTTTTTCTTTGGCTTACGTCCCATTTTCAGGTACTCTCCTCTTGTTTTCTCAACAATAGTATACTTTATTTTTTCTTGTATTGTGCGAGCCAGTTGGGAAGAGTGGCACAGCAGGGAGGCCGTATTCGAGAGAAACTCTTTCTTTACTCCAACCTTCGAGTAAGACTTTATCAATCATTTCTTGTTTTATTTCTGGAGAATAATAATTTCTCCCTTTTTAACTATCTCTAACCCATAACGTTCAATCAATTTAATCATGTAGGAAAGATTTCTGCATCTATACCGAACATATCTGCAAGTCGTGAGAAGCAACCTTGTTTTCTGAGTTCATAAATCTGAACTTTATCTTCATAGTTAATTATATATAAAACACCCAAAAAGTTAGATTTTGTGTCTAATTTTTGGGGTGCACTTCTATATCCCAATCGCGGTCTTTTAAATTGCTTTTTGTTGATTTTCCTTGATGAGTAAATCACCTGACGTGTATTGGTCGAGTCCACCGATGATATTTAAGAGGGTGGTTTTTCCCTGAACCCTGATTGCCCTGAGAATCGAGACGAACTCATTTTCACGGAAGCGAATCGAGATATCTTTCAACGCGTGAAACTCTTGATTTCCGTATGATACACTTTGAAATATGTTGTAGCTGTAGCATCACATAGCTCCTTTCACTAGTGAACCTAGTGTACCACAGTTGCAGGGCGCTGGCATAGGACCGGGGTCGGAAATTTAGTAAAAATTGGCAGGGAGAAATGTTGAAACTCCCTATAAAAATCTGTATAATAGGTATAACACAAAAAAAGGAGTACAAACCTATGACAACAATTGATAAAGTGGCTCTAATGGAGCAAGCGAAAGAAGTTTTAAAGAATGCTTACTGTCCGTATTCAAAATTCCTGTAGGAGTCGCGGTTTTATATAAAGATGGCCGTGGATTACGGGAGCGAATATTGAAAATGTATCGTTTGGGGTAACCAACTGTGCAGAACGTAGCGATTTTCTACGGAGCTTCAGCTGGCTATCGTAAAGGCGATATTTTTAGCGATTGCCGTTGCTGGGGGAAACAGAAGGATTCTTACCACCATGTAACATTTGTCGTCAAGTGATGGTTGAGTTCTGCGGACCAGATACTCCTGTATTCTTATTGAATGGAAAAGGCGAAATTTAGAATTACGTCTAGAGGAATTAGTTCCTTTATTCATCGTTAGCTTAGAAATGTAATGAAACGTTAGAAGAAATGAAGCACCAGTCGTTGCTTTGTTTCTTTTTTGTCCAAAAATTGAAAAATAAAAATCGACGGGGTTTTAGCTGGATCTATTCCTGAAAACTGAATTTTTAGAATATAATCGCCTGAATTTCTAGTGATTGAATGATATAACAGTTATTCAGCTGGTTTATCGAACGGCAGTCAGCAATCGGCGATCGATTGGCTAGAAACCATTTCAAAGCGATCTTCTATAAAGTGAGGAGCACGCTTATACAAAAATTTGTTTGATTTAAAGCGTGTTGAAATGAGTTCTTTGTATAAAATCTTTCTCGCGCCATTTTTGCTACAGAAAGTAAATGTAACATATATGCTACAGTAACAAATATAGTTATTGTCAGAAACCTTCGAATCCATGATTTGGCTAAAAGCTGTATTGGGCACCGGCTGAGCCAAAGTCTCAAGTCTACTAGTTTCAAACTGACCTCTACGGGAATTCTAGAGTCAGTAATTCAGCATTGGCTGCTATCCCCATTACTGCTATTATGGCATCCTCTGATTCTTCGGTATCGTCTCGTTGTGGACTATTCATTCTGCTTGCAAGAGAGAAGAGAGTGATTTATACTAAAGTCAACCAAATAGGTTTACATATTTTTAGGAGGTGTACGATGTATCAACCAGAGAAATTAAAAAGAGAAGAGTGGCGCAGGGCTTGACGCAACAAGAGCTCGCCAATGCACTCGGCGTCTCTAAGCAGGCTTATTCTGCCTGGGAGCGTGGAGTGAAGGTGCCAGCCTGATAAGGTAGAACAGCTGGAGAAGCTTCTATCTGTGCCAAAGGGATATTTTACAGAAATAGAAATTGTGCGATTATACCATACGCTCACGCCACCCAATCAAGAGAAGGCGGTGCGCTATGTACAGGCGCTCGCAACCGAGGAACAAACGCCGAAAAGTGGTGCTGATGAAGAAGAAACTGGTCGCATATCATGTACGAGAAGATGTCGGCCGGGATTGGGGCGACGATTTACAACGACCGAGACTACGATACGGTTCATTATGATGAAGAGTTGGCGCATGATTTTGCGTCATGGGTATCGGGGACTCGATGGAACCACGCTACCATATGGATCGGTGGCGCTCATTCGTGAAACGGGATTCGATTATGACGGAGCAGTCTATGCGGTGGTATGGAACGGACAGACGTTTATTAAGCGCGTGTACCGTGAAAAGGACGGGTTGCGTTTAGTATCGTTTAACCCAGACTATGCAGACTTATTTGCTCCGTATGAGGAAGAACCACGAGTGGTAGGAATGATTGTCGGAAACTTTATGCCGTTGGAGGGATAAAGATGGGCTGCTGACTATTCGAAGGAACCGAGAAGCGACATTGCCTTTTGTGGACATGAAGTCCTTTTACGCGAGTGTGGAATGTGTGGCAAGGGGCCTGCATCCGTTGAAGACTGCGCTATGCGTAATGAGTCGTGCGGATAATTCGGCGGGGTTGATTTTAGCGTCTTCCCCAACGTTCAAGAAGGTCTTCGGAAATCCAATGTCGGTCGTGCCTACGAGTTGCCCTTTGATGTCAAAACCCGTCGTTTTAGTTACGCGAATGCGCGCCGTCAAGGAATCGAAGTGACGCCGCAATATGTGCGTTTTATCGAAAATTGGGCGAAGGTGACGCATATCGTGCCGCCTCGGATGGACGAATATATTAAGGTGAACATGCAAATTCAACGCGTGTTTCAAAAACTGAGGGCCAGAGGATATTTTTCCCGTATTCGATTGATGAAGGGTTTATCGATTTAACGTCGTCGCTGAATTATTTTGTGCCGGATGATGCGCTCTTCAGACGGGAAAAGCTCGACCGCGTTTCTGCGGATATTCAACGGGCGATTTGGAAGGAGACGGGATTTACTCGACGGTTGGAATGTCGAATGCGAATCGCTCTTTGGCCAAATTAGCGCTCGATAATGAGGCGAAGAAGATTCCGCATATGCGAGCGAAACTGGTCGTATGAAGATGTCGAAGAGAAGGTCTGGGGAATTCCTGAGATGACAGACTTCTGGGGGATTGGTTCGCGAATGGAGAAGCGACTGAACGCACTAGGGATTTATTCGATTCGTGAACTGGCGAATGCAAATCCCGACCGATTGAAAAGCATCTCTTGCGTCGTAGGGTTAGATTTATGGTTTCACGCGAATGGGATTGATGAGAGTAATGTGCATGTGCCGTACCGCCCGAAGTCAAGAGGGCTTGGGAACTCGCAGGTGCTGCCACGCAATTACGTTCGCCAGCGGGATATTGAAATCGTACTTCGCGAGATGGCGGAGCAGGTGGCGATTCGTATGCGACGGATTAAGAAGAAGGCGACGGTGGTCTCGATTCATGTAGGCTACTCAAAGGACGAAGGCTTATCGTCGATACAGGCGCAACGCAAGATTGACCCAACGAATCGCACTTCGGTGTTATCGGAAGTGGTATTGGAACTCTTTCGTAAGAAATACAAAGGAGGTGCGGTGCGTAATGTGGCGGTGCGGTATTCCGGATTTGTCGAAGAAAGCTTTGGACTCATTTCACTATTCGAAGATATTGAAGCAGTTGAGAAAGAAGAAAGGCTCCAGACGGCGATTGATACGGTCCGCGACCAATACGGATTCACCTCGCTTTTAAAAGGGAACGCGTTGGAAGGTGGTTCGCGCGTGGTAGCTAGAAGTCAGTTAGTCGGAGGACATTCCGCTGGAGGATTAGACGGTTTGAAATAATGGAAAGAGCGTATTTGCCGTATCGCTCGGCAAGAGCAGAAGGATCGCGGCATGGCGAAGTGGATGGGATTTTTCCTATCTGAACATACGACGTCCCTAAAGGATGAACGTAAGCGCGAGGACCAGACGAGTCTTCTCACGATGGAAGAAAAATGGATGCTGCTATCGCAACTGTATGTAGGGAAGTTGCAAGCCAGCATTACGGTGCCGTATCGGATGATGCGACAAACGCTCATTGGCGAAGTGAGTGAATTATACGAGAGTGAAATCTCGCTGAAGACAGAAGAAGGCTACCGCCGAATTGCGGTGGAAGACATTCTTGCAAATTCAGTTGGTGGAAGGCGAATGAATATTGTATCGAGGTACGGTACTAGAGTAATTGAGGTGAGACTATGGCGAAGATAAAAACTGCAAGTGTGCATATAAGAATAAAAGAAGATACCAAAAAGCAAGCTGAAGCAATTTTGGAGGAATTAGGAATTTCGAGAACAGTGGCGATAGAGATGTTTTATAGACAAATTATCCTCAATAACGGAATTCCTTTTGAGGTAGCCATTCCAAATGCGTTAAAATCACGTGAAGAACTCACATCAGAAGAATTTGACAAGATGATGAAGGTAGCCGTTAAACAAGTAGAAAAAGGCCAAACAACACCGGTAGAAGAAGTTTTTGAAGAACTGTATCAAGGTGTAGAATAACCACTCAAAACACTGTTTGAGAGTGTCCAATAATTGAACGTCCCCGTTATTCACTAGAGTTGACGGGGGCGTTCTTTTTTGCTAAAATAGTCGTGTTGTAATTGTGAAGCACCACAGCTACAACCGCTCGGATTAGAGTACAAAAGACCGGAATCGGCACTTTAAACTGGCGAGTCTTAGTCTAAAATATAGGAGGTGCAATATGTACGCAATCGTAAAAACTGGTGGAAAACAAGTTAAAGTTGAAGTTGGTCAAGCAATCTACGTTGAAAAATTAAACGCAGAAGCTGGCGACAAAGTAACTTTCGAAGTAGTATTTGTAGGTGGAGATGACGTTAAAGTTGGTGCTCCATTCGTAGCAGGTGCAACTGTTGAAGGAACTGTTGAAAAACAAGGCCGTCAAAAGAAAGTTGTAACTTTCAAATACAAACGTCGTAAAGACTCACACCGTAAACAAGGTCACCGTCAACCTTATACAAAAGTTGTTATTGACGCAATCAACGCTTAATCACGATGATTCAAGTGACTGTACACAAAAAAAGAACCAACGTATCGTTTCCTTTGAAATGACTGGTCATGCAAACTTTAGTGAACATGGTTCAGATATTGTTTGCGCAGGGGTATCGGCTCTAGCCATTACAACTGTGAACAGCATTGAAAAGTTAGCAGGATACCAACCGATTGTCGAAGTCGACGAGGTTGAGGGTGGTTACTTATATGGAAGTTGTAGAAGACTTGACGAAAGACCAAGAACATACAACTCAAATTTTTATTAAATAGTCTATTACTAGGGTTAGAAGATATTCAATCGGAATATCAAGACTTTCTAGCTGTAACTGTTGCATAATCAATCAAGGAGGTGCACAACTATGTTAAAAGTGAATTTACAATTATTCGCCCATAAAAAGGGGGCGGTTCTACATCAAACGGACGTGACTCACAAGCGAAACGTCTAGGTGCTAAACGTGCTGACGGACAATTCGTTTCAGGTGGTTCAATTTTATACCGTCAACGTGGAACAAAAAAATCCATCCAGGTGAAAACGTAGGTAGAGGTGGAGACGATACTTTATTTGCTAAAGTAGACGGAATTGTACGTTTCGAACGTAAAGGCCGTGACAAAAACAAGTATCTGTATATCCAGTAATCGCTGAATAATATTGAGTAGGATGTGACATTCAGTCACATCCTTTTTTAAGGAATTTGAGAGTGACAAAACTACTGCGAACTTTTCAGATGTCTCTATAATTGCTATACTAGCTGTATCGGAGGAAGTTATGCGTGGCTATTATAGAATCTGAACGTTCTGCGTAGTTTTGTTAGCAAAAAATGTGAATGAATCTATTTCATATTATTCAAAGCTCAAAAACTCTTAAAAATAGAAGGAGGGATTCTTATCGAAGCAGGTAAAGAAATCAAAGCGTTCGAAGAATTGGCAAAAAGCTGTAGAGGTGCTTCAAAAAGAAATCGGTTATTCGAGATGTAGAGGCGCTAGGTGAGACGTTACAAAATATCGTGGGCAACAACACTGCGCAACAAGTCGAAGGATTGCCAAGTAACGAAGTCGCTGAAGACTTAAACAAAGCGTATAAACAATTAGATTTAACAAGCTATTCGAGTGAAGAGATTCGCCGAATGATTCAATTCACGTTCTTAAAAGCCGCTAAGGAAGATGGCTTACAAATGAACCATCAAATGACGCCGGATGCTATCGAGCTTTACTCGTGGCGTATATGATCGACCAAATGACGAAGAAAGATGAGCCACTGCAAATTGCGGACTTTGCGGCAGGTAGCGGGAACTTGCTCAGCACGATTCTGTTATTCTTACAATCTGCTGGCAAAACTGTAAGTGCAACAGCCATCGATAATGATGAAGTGCTTGTTCACTTAGCCTTACAAGCTTTCGCGTTACAACAGTTGGATGTGAAGACTTCCTTACAAGATGGCTTGCAAGATTCACTCGTGGATCCGCAAGACTTCGTAGTGAGTGATTTACCAGTCGGCTACTATCCAGTGGATGCGAATGCCGCTCGTTTTGAAACGAAAAACGACGAAGGGCATTCATTCGCGCATCACTTACTCATCGAGCAACAAGTGCGTTACTTGAAAGAGGCAGGAGTTGGATTCTTATCGTTCCAACGAACCTTTTTGATACACCTGAAGGAGAGAAGTTGCTTTCTTATTTACAAAAAGAAACATACGTGCAAGCTATGTTGGCATTTCCACGCAATCTCTTCAAAGATGTGCAATTTAGCAAGTCGCTTTTAATCGTTCAAAAACGTGGAAAAGGCGCAAAACAAGTGAGTCAAGTGCTCCTTGGAGATATCCCAGAATTTAAGAACAGAGAAAAATTCAGAAAATTCACTCTAACATTCGAAAAATGGGTACAAGAAATGTTATAATAAATCTGTTAGACCCACTAATGGGCTTAATTTGAAATTAAAGGAGAATGTGCATGTCAAAATCAATCGCGATTAATGCAGGAAGTTCAAGCTTGAAGTTCCAATTATTTAATATGCCACAAGAAGAAGTAGTGGCTAAAGGTTTAGTAGAACGTATTGGATTAGGTGATTCAATCTTCTCAATCAGCTATGGAGACGACCAAAAATTTGAAGTGGTAGAAGATATTCCAAACCACGAAGTTGCGGTAGAAAAATTATTAGAACAATTAGTAGCTCTTAAACATTATTTCTTCATTCGACGAAATCACTGGTGTTGGTCACCGTGTCGTTGCTGGTGGAGAATTATTCAAAGATTCAGCTTTAGTTGATGACACTGTTATCCAACAAGTTGAAGACTTAGCAGAATTTGCACCATTACACAACAAAGCTGAAGCGGTAGGAATGCGCGCATTCAAACACATCTTACCAGACATTACAAGTGTTGCTGTATTCGATACTTCATTCCATACAACAATGCCTAAAAAGCTTTACTTTATACAGCATTCCAATGGAATACTACAAAAACTTCAAAGCTCGTAAATACGGAGCTCACGGAACAAGCCACCGCTACGTTTCACGCCGCGCTGCTGAAATGTTAGGTAAACCAATCGAAGAATTAAAAATCATCACTTGCCACTTAGGTAACGGTGCTTCAATCACTGCAGTTGATGGCGGTAAATCAGTAGATACTTCTATGGGATTCACTCCATTAGCAGGGGTTACAATGGGTACTCGTTCTGGTGATATCGATGCTTCATTAGTAGCATTCTTAATGAACAAATTAAACATTACAGACGTTAACGAAATGGTTGACATCTTAAATAAAAAATCAGGTTTATTAGGCCTTTCAGGTGTATCAAGCGACATGCGTGACGTTGAAGCTGCAAGTGCAACAAACGAAGATGCTAAAGTTGCAGTAGAAATCTTCGTTGACCGCGTTCAAAAATACATTGGACAATATGTTGCTGTTATGAACGGTGTGGACGCTATCGTCTTCACTGCTGGTATCGGTGAAAACTCTAAGACAATTCGTGCTCGTATCATCGACGGTTTAACTTGGTTCGGTTGCGATATCGATCGCGAGCGTAACGATACTCGTTCAGAAGCTATCATTTCTTCTGAAGGTGCGAAAGTGACTGTATTAAACATCCCAACTAACGAAGAGGTTGAAATCGCGCGCGATATCGAACGTTTACGCAAATAATAATACAAACCGAAGGTTTGAAGAGAAACTTCTAAATCCTTGGGATTTGTTTATAGTAGTGATTGTAGGAGACCGGCTCGAGCCTGTAGTCTCTCACCTATCGAATTCAAAGAGCCCCATGGCGGAACATCCGCTGTGGGGCTCTATTTCATTTCGATTCTTATTCCCTACTATCACTACTATAAAATCCAAAGGTTTATCCGTTTCTCTTCAAAGGAGCAGATTATTGCGTAAATCCTCCTCAGTGAGTACGTGACAAGTGCTTTGGGATGTGGGGTAAATTTTTGGAGGTAGAGTACGTGACACAAGTCATGATATACTATAAAAAACGCTTTGTTAGAAAGTGGGAGTCTGATGAACATAACAAGAAAAATAATAAAGGGATTTGTTGCTCTATTAATTCTTATTGGTTTAGGGTTAGGTGGAATAAAAATCATGCAACAAGTTCAGTATAATGAAATGGTCAGCACGGTCAAAAGTGAAGAAGTGAAAAATATTATTGAACATAATTTAAAGCTAAGACATGAAGGTGCTTTAGAGAATGGTGATGTCATTCAATCCTATCAAATCGATGTTGATTCTATTGAACATAGTCCAATGGGAGGAATCATCTTTAAAGTGTACATTAATAATGATGAACAGTTATACGTTCATTTCTTAATAAATAAAGACTTAAATAGTGGTCAATTAGTTAACGAGGGTGGTGGGACTTCTCAGAAATTCAGAGAATTGATTACCGCTGATAAGTAAGTTTTCATTTTACAGCTGGAGCATTTGAAACCAAAAAGAGTATTATTCATCGTTATGGGACTGACCCCAAAAAGTGAGAATTTAATAAAACACTCTAGATTACCGTCTCGGTATTCAACCGAGACAGGTAGTCCAATTTTTGTTGATTCTATTTTTCATTATAATATTTGATGTAATTTTCACAATTTGAATTATAATAGAAGATGAAGTTATTACTTCATCTTTTTATGTAGAAAGCTTCACTTTAGGGAAGAATGGAAGCTTTCGATGGGCGCATTATCTGCGGGTGTCCCCTTACAGGGACATACTGCGGATAATGTTTTTTTCTTTTACATAAATTGTGGTATTCGGCGGAAGTATAAACGCAGCCTTGATCAGCTATGTAGTAGAACACCCTTAGGTAAGTCAATTTGATTTAAAGTATCCAATACAAACTTAGTATCTTGTTTAGAACCAATTGTATAAGCTAGTATTTCTCCATTGTATAAATCCATAATCGACGACAAATATAATCGTTTAGGGCCGAAAGGTAAATATGTGATATCAGTAGTCAACTTTGCATAGGTTTATCCGCTGAAAAAATCTCTATTCAGAGTATTGCCAGTAATTGAGAAAGGTTTACCTATTTTTGATAGCTTTTTCGTTTTTCACGGCACAATTCCAACCATTTTTCTGCATAATCCACTTTGACAACCTTATGGTTAACAATCTGATTTAATTCCTTCTGAATCAAATGCTTAATCTTTCTGTACCCGTAAATAAATTTGTTTTTCTTACAAATTTTACCAATAGTTTCCTCGATAACGGTTGGAGAAAAGTCTTTCTTTTTCCATCGGTAGTAAGTAGATATGGGTACATTAAGGCAAAAACAGATTAAATGAACTGTATATTTACCTTTCAATTCTTCTACTAATTTTACAACTGCTTGAGGCGACACTTCCTTTCCAATTCCTTGTATTTTTTTAATATTTCTAATTCAACTTCTTTTCTTCGTAATTCTAATTTTTAATTGATCGATTTTCAGAAAGTTTAGCCATTCCTTTTTCATAAGAATATTGTTTACCCACCTGTTGGTGGAAACGATGTGTTTCTCCATTTTTTATACCATCTAAACCATGTTTCTACTTGCGTTTTGTTTTTAATGTTTAACTCCTGCATTACTTGTTTTGTACTATATCCCTGTAATTTCATTTCTACGGCTTTATTTTTAGTATCGGCTGAATAAGCAACACGATTTTTAACCATAAAAAGACACCTCCATGCGTATTTGATAATATTGTACCAAATCCAACTTGGAGGTGTTTTTATTTAATTCTCATTTACGGGGGTCAGTGCCTTTCAGTAATGCTTTTCTTCAAGTCATTTGTCATGTGTTGGCGTACACTATATAATAAAAGATATCTTTACTTTGAAGGAGTACTTATGACTCAAGGAATTATTATTAAAGCGTTGAGCGGGTTCTACTATATCGAATCGGATGGAGTGATCTATCAAACTCGTGCGCGCGGAGTTTTCCGCAAACGAGGCCAATCGCCACTTGTTGGGGATGTGGTGGAGTTCGAGAGTAGTAACTTGCAAGAAGGGACGCTAACGAAAATCTTGCCGCGAAAAAATGCCATCGTGAGACCGCCTGTCGCCAATGTGGATGTCGGGATTATCGTGATGTCGGCTGTCGAACCAGAATTTTCGACGCATCTTGTCGACCGTTTCCTTGTCTACTTGGAAGGCTTGGATGTGCATCCGGTCATCATGATTACAAAGACCGACTTACTCGATGAAGCAGGAATGGCACGCCTCGTGGATATTAAGGCGCGTTATGAAAAAATCGGTTATCCGGTTTATTTTGGTCAGGAAGTTATGAAGGACAAGGCGCCGCTATTAGAGAGCTTGCGTGGTGAGAAGGTCATCTTCTTAGGGCAGTCTGGGGTTGGGAAATCAACCTTGCTGAACGAGATGATTCCGGAATTAAATCAAGAAACGGGAGAGATTTCGAATGCGTTAGGGCGTGGGCGTCATACGACTCGTCATGTATCGCTTCATGAAATCGAAGGCGTATGGATTGCGGATACACCGGGATTCAGTACGGTTGATTTTATGGATATTGAAAAAGAAGACTTACCGCATTTATTCCCAGAGTTTGTCGAAGTAGAGCATGAATGTAAATTCAGAGAGTGTTCGCACCAACATGAGCCAAACTGCGCTGTGATTGCCGGAGTGGAATCAGGAGACATTTGGCAAGAGCGATACGACCATTATTTGAATTTCTATGAAGAACTGGACCAAAGAAAACCAGTATATAAACGAAAAAAGTAGATAGAGGAGATAGAACATGAAAGTAGCACCATCAATTTTAAGCGCAAATTTTGCAACATTAGGAGAAGACGTTAAGAAAGTCGAAAAATTAGGAGCAGACTGGATTCATATCGATGCGATGGACGGACAATTCGTTCCAAACCTAACTTTAGGACCAAACATCGTTGAAGGATTACGTCCGGTGACGGATTTAGTATTAGACTGCCATTTAATGGTACAAAATCCAGAACGATTCATTCCACAATTCGCAAAAGCAGGAGCAGACTATATCTCTGTTCACGTGGAAGCAACGCCACATATCCACCGCGCGCTTCAAGCGATTAAAGCAGAAGGCGTAAAAGCCGGTGTTGTCATCAACCCAGGAACACCAGTGAGTGCCATTACCTCTGTTTTAAGCGAAGTGGACTTAGTATTAGTGATGACAGTAAACCCAGGATTCGGCGGTCAATCATTCATTCCAGAAACATTGGATAAAGTACGTGAATTAGTAGCGTTACGCCAAGAAAAAGGCTACCACTACTTAATCGAAGTAGACGGCGGAGTGAACGGCGAAACAGCAAAACTTTGTGCTGCAGCAGGGGTAGACGTTGCCGTTGCCGGTTCATATGTATACTACGCAGACGATATCAAAGCTGCGATCGATTCTATTAAAGAAGCATAAGAGGGACGAAGATGGAAGTTGTGATTGTCTTGGGAGGACCCAACACCAAAGAGAACATCAAGGCGCTCTTAGAAAACCGATACGGTAAAGCCTATGAAGACTTCCGTTTTATCGGAGTCGATGGTGGCGCTCTTCGGTTATTAGACCAGCATCTTCCCATGGAAGTAGCGATTGGGGATTTTTGATTCTGTCACAAAAAGAACAGCGCGACTTGATTCATGAGCGAGCGAGGCACTATTGTCCAGCTCCTTCTGAAAAAAAGACGATACTGACTTTGAGGCAGCTTTATTATGGGTGAAGGAGCATTACAAAGAGACGCCGATTCATGTACTCGGTTCTTTTGGCGGGCGAGTAGACCACGCGATAAGTACTTTATGGACGATGATGCGACCAGACTTAGCACCGCTTATTCCGTATGTGGTGTTCGAGGATGCAACGAATGTCGTGAATTTCATCCAGCCAGGCACCTACACGATTGAAAAGATGGACTTTACGAAGTACCTTTCCTTTATTAGTATGACTCCTGTGGAAAATGTCACCCTCGTAGATGTCAAATACACACTCGATTCAAAAAGCTACGCATACCCAGTGGCGCTTGTCAGCAACGAGTTTACAAGTGACAAGATGACCATCTCCTTTACAAAAGGACTCATCCTAGTCGCTCAAACCCGAGATCATTGGAGATAAAAACAAAACATCGCACAGTTAGAGGGGCTGACCCAAAAGGTGAGAATTTAATAAAAACGTCCCTAGGGCTACCGTCTCCGGTATTCAACCAGAGAGGTGAGTCCATTTTGATGGCTCTTTTTTTCGTTATAATATTTGATGTAATTTTCTACAATTTGAATTACAACAGAAGATGAAGTTATTATTTCATCTTTTATGTAGAAAGCTTCGCACTTTAGCGAAGAATGGAAGCTTTGATGGGTGCATTATCTGCGGGAGTCCCCTTACGGGACATACTGCAGATAATGCCCTTTTCTTTACATAGGCTGTAGTATTCACCAGAAGTATAAACGTTGCCTTGATTGCTATGTAGTAGAACATTCTTAGGTAAGTCAATTTGATTTAAAAATACAGTTGTATGCGTATTCACGGAAATGTGATATAATTTATAAAAAAACGTTGACGGAGAGATTATGATGGCTGTAAGTTACAAAAAAACTTCTACATATGATGATAGAAAAGACATCTCTAATCAAGATTTGATACGAGAAGCTAATATTTCAGCGAATATTATTACGAAAATACGTACAGGAAAATATATAGCATTAGATAAATTAGAGAGTATTTGCTTAGCGCTGAACTGTACTCCTAATGATGTACTTGAATTTATTAAGGAGAAAAAAATAGCAAATGAAAAGATACAGAACTGAAAACAATTAAAAGATAAACTATGGCATTCTGCCGATGTTCTTCGTGCGGGAGCACATTTAGTCTGCAAATAAATATGGTCAGCCTATTCTTGGACTTATTTTCCTTAGGTATGCAGATATTTTATACAAACAACATAAGGAAGAAATTGAGGAAGAGTATAATCGTCTTAAAGGTGGACGTATGGAAAAATCCATGAAAGAAATTTCTTTAGAAAAGTGTGGTTTCTATCTTCCAGAATGTGCTTATTACGACTTTATCAATGACGCACCAGACGATGCAAACAAAGCTATCATTGTAAAGGAAGCTATGGAAGCTATTGAAGATGAAAACCCTAGAATGGAAGGAGTTCTTCCTAAAGAAGTATACGCTCAGCTTGTTCCGGAAGAGGAACCAGAGCTTCTTTCTAACATCGTGCGTATTTTTAAGGATATTCCTGAAAATAGCACCATTGATATCTTTGGTGAAATCTATGAATATTTCTTAGGTAACTTTGCCCTTGCAGAAGGTAAGGATGGAGGAACATTCTACACACCTGCAACTGTTGTAAGATATATGGTTGAAGTATTAAATCCTCAGCCCGGTGAAAAGAAATTCTTAGATCCGGCTTGCGGTTCTGGTGGTATGTTCGTACAGGCCGCAAGATACATGCATAATCACAATGCCAGTGAAAGTGAACAGATGAAATTCCGTTGCTATGGTGTTGAAAAGGACCCTGATACAGTAAAATTAGCAAAGATGAATCTTCTCCTTAATAATATCCGTGGTGATATTACACAAGCTAACTCATTCTATTCTGATCCATATAATGCATTTGGACAGTTTGACTATGTAATGGCAAATCCACCCTTTAATGTTGATGAGGTTGTGGTTGAAAAAGTTGCAGATGATTCTCGTTTTAATACGTATGGTGTGCCAAGAAATAAGACAAAATCAACAAAGAAAAAAGCTGATAAAAAAGAAACAGTACCAAATGCTAACTACTTGTGGATTGGCTACTTTGCCACTGCGTTAAATAAGAAGGGGAAAGCCGCTCTTGTTATGGCTAATTCTGCTTCGGATGCTTCTGGTTCAGAATATGAAATCAGAAAGAAATTGATTGAAGAAGGTATTATTTCACAAATGGTAACTCTTCCTTCAAATATGTTTTCATCTGTTACACTCCCAGCAACTCTTTGGTTCTTCGATAAACAGAAGCCAAATACTGAAAAGAAAAATGAAATCTTATTTATAGATGCGAGAAATGTATTTACACAGATTGACCGTGCGCATAGAAAGTTTTCTGATGAGCAGATTAAGAACTTAGGTGTTATTACCAAGCTTTATTACGGTGATACACAGGCTCTTGTTGACTTGCTTGATGAATACAAAACAGAACTTGCAAATGCTCCAGAATCTTCTGATGATAACGAAGCCCTAACTAAAAATTACTGGCAATCACAGATTGACTGGTTAACAGAAAGATTTCCAGATGGTGTATATGCTGATGTAATTGGTCTTTGTAAAGCTGCATCAATGGAGGGTGAGGATGGAATTATCGATCAGGACTATTCTCTTAATGCAGGACGTTATGTAGGCGTGGTTATTGAAGATGACGGCTTATCCAAGGAAGAATTTAAAGAAGAAATGTTGTCCTTGAATGCCGAATTCACTTCATTAAGTGCCGAGGCAAGAGAACTTGAAGAACTCATCGCAAAAAATCTGAAAGGATTACTGGGTGAGTGATATGGAATATAGAAAATTAAAAACTCTTGCTAAATATCCGACAGGTAAACTAAATTCGAATGCAGCAGTAGAAGACGGAAAATACCCTTTTTTCACATGTGCGCATGAAATATACCGTATTGATCAGTATTCCTATGATGGAGAATATGTTCTCCTTGGTGGTAACAATGCAAGTGGAGATTTTCCGATTTTCTATTACAATGGGAAATTTGATGCTTACCAAAGAACCTATTTGATTCAACCGTTATCTAAGGATACTGATACAAAAATACTTGTACTATTCAATTGGATTGAAACTTCACCAGATGAAAAGCAAATGCTTCTGGTACTGCTACTAAGTTTTTTTAACACAGCCAATTTTAAATAATATAAATATCGAATATAGGAATATTGAGGAACAAAAAGGATTGCAGATATTCTTTCAACTTACGACAACCTCATCGAAAAACAACAATAAGCGGATCAAGTTGTTGGAGCAAATGGCAGAGAATCTATATAAAGAATGGTTTTGTAAGATTTCGCTTTCCTGGATATGAGGATGTGGAGTTCTTAGATGGATTTCCAAAAAGAATGGAAAAATTTTGTAGAACAGATCAATTATCTAAAAATAAAAAGCTGGTGGGGATGCTCCAGATGATGCTACTAAAAGAAATAACCGATAAATGTTCTATTCCTATTTATTCTAATGGAATTGAAAATGAAGGATTATATGGTTATACATCAAAAGCAAAAATAAATAAGCCGAGTATTACCATTTCAGCCCGAGGAACAGTTGGATATACCTGTTTAAGAAGAGTTTCATACACCCCAATTGTAAGATTAATTTGCATAATTCCGCATGAGGAAAAATTGGCAAATTGGTTGCTCTACTATTTTAAGCGGACAATTGTAACTGCTAACGGAACTTCACAACAGCAAATCACAATTCCGATGATGAGTCGTGAAAAGGTTCTGTTACCTACGAACGACTTAATCCAAAAATTCTATGAGTATTCTACTTGCTACTTAGATGAAATTGATAGCTTAAAGGCACAAAACAGTAATCTTGAGAAGCAGAGAGATATGCTTTTGCCACGCTTAATGAGCGGAAAAATAGAAGTATAAGGAGGTGTTCCTATGCGTAATTTTATATCTGAAGACGATATAGAACAGGCTATACTTGCAAAATTAAAAGCAGAACCATTTAACTATGATATCCTCATTTGTGATGCTGATCCTAGTAAGCGAGATGATTTGAATGATGGTACAGGAAGGGCTTCAAAGAAGGAATGTGTTCTTCCTGATGTTATGCTTTCTTCTCTTAAACGTATCAATCCTACTATCTCTGAAGAAAAAATTAAAGAGATCGTAAAGACATTAAGGCGAGATTATACAGGAACTGATATCGTAGATACGAATTACAAATTATATAGACAAACTACGCAATAATATAAAAATCACAGTTCGCAAAGACAACAAAGAAGACTTTGATTTTGTAAAGCTAATTGATTTTGAGCATCCAGAGAACAACACCTTCACAGCAGTTTCTCAGATGTGGATTCAAGGAAAGGTCTATTATCGCAGACCGGATATCCTTATCTTCATCAATGGAATGCCAATTGTGTTCATTGAACTGGAAGAATAGTATCGTTAAAATTGAAGAAGCCTATAATAAGAATTTAAAAGGATTATTTACGAGATGTTCCTAATCTATTTGCATTCAATCAGATTTGTGTTCTTTCAAATGGATTAGAAACAAAATTAGGTGCCTTCAATGCAACGTATGACTACTTTTTTGAGTGGCTTAAAGTTGATAGTGAAAAAGAAATACTGGATCGAGAAGCTATTCACTCAGCAGAAAATGTAAAGGATAGTTCTGTAAGATATTTTGTTGATGGTCTATTAAATAAGGATAAATTGATTGATTATATCGAAAAATTTTATTCTCTTTGAGAATCAACGAATAAAAATTATTGCTAAAAATCATCAGTATTTAGGCGTAAACAATCTGATGGAATCAGTGGGAAACAGAAAAGAGTTGAATGGTAAGCTGGGTGTGTTTTGGCATACACAAGGTTCTGGTAAGTCCTACTCTATGGTTATGTTTGCCCGTAAGGTTAAACGAAAAGTAGCTGGTAATTTTTCATTTCTTATTATCACAGACCGTGAAGATTTGGATACACAGATTCATAAGAATTTTGTGCGTACAGAAGTTATTGGTTCTAAAGAGGAGTGTCAACCAAAAAACAGCAAGCAACTGCGAGAATTTTTAACTACAAACAAAGCATTTATTTTCACACTGATTCATAAATTTGGATACGATAAGACGAAGAAGTATCCTGTTCTTTCTACACGTGACGATATCATTGTTCTAGTTGATGAGGCACATAGAACACAGTATAAAGATTTAGCAGAAAATATGAGGACTGCACTTCCTAACGCTAATTTTGTTGCGTTTACAGGGACACCACTTCTCGGGGCTAAGCGTCTTACAAATCAATGGTTTGGTGAGTATGTTTCAGAGTATAACTTTGCACAATCTGTCGAAGATGGCTCTACTGTTCCATTGTTCTATTCCAGACGAGTTCCGGAAGTAGGCCTTGAAAATAATTTCCTTGATGATGATGTTGTAGATATTATCGAAGAAGAAAATCTTAATGAAGACGAAACTCGCCTATTGGAGAATGCATCCTCTCGTATTTTAGAAGTTATTAAACGTGATGACAGACTGGATAAGGTTGCGCAGGATATTGCATACCACTTCCCAAGACGAGGATTTCTTGGAAAAGGACTGGTTGTGTCAGTTGACAAATACACAGCTGTCAAAATGTATGACAAAGTGCGGCATTACTGGGCTATTGAAAAACAGAAAAATTACGAAACAGCGAAATTCTGCCACACAAAAGAAGAACGAGATAGGCTTTACGGATATTCTTACTTATATGAATAAAGGTGGAAATGGCAGTCGTTATTTCTGAGAGAATGATGAAGAAGCAAAAATTTGCTAAACAGGGATTGAAAATATCGGAGCATCGTGCAAAGATGAAAGAAATTACACCTGATGGTAGAGATATCGAGGATAGATTTAAGAGTCCAGATGATCCTCTGCAATTAGTGTTTGTGTGTGCTATGTGGCTAACAGGATTTGATGTGAAAAACCTTTCTACGCTCTATCTTGACAAGCCGATGAAGGGCACACGCTGATGCAAAGCCATAGCTCGTGCTAACAGAGTTTATCCAGGAAAACCTGCTGGAATTATCGTTGATTATGTGAATGTTTTTAAATATATGAAGAGAGCATTAACAGAATACGCCACGGGTAATGACGGAACTGAATTTCCTGCAAAAGATATAGATCAGCTGATCGGATACATTGATGGTACAATTCATGAGGCAGATTCTTTCTTGCTTTCTTTAGGTGTTTCATTAGAAAAAATCATTGCAGATTCCAATACTCTGGATAAACTGGAAGCTTTAAGAAGAGCTTATGACGCTATTATCGCTAAAGATGATGCTAAAGAGAAATTCAAGGTTATACTGAACACCTTAACGAATCTTTACGAAGCATCCAAACCAGAAATCTTTGAAAGAAATTGGATTAATGATAAATTTGCACCACTCGTTTATTTACACGGATTGTTTTATCATACTATTGATGACGAAAAAGTAGCTCGTGCCAGACAGAAAATGAATCAAATTCTGGACGGTAGTGTAATCGCAAACCAGGATTTCGTTAATTATGTTCGGGAGAAAGAAGATCAGTACGTAATTAAAGGGACAAAAGGCTATAGATTTATCTAAAGTAGATATTGAACAGTTAAAACAAGAAATAAAATTGGCTGAGTATAAAAGCTATTGAAATTGATGACTTGAAGGAATATATAGAGACAGCGCTAGAGCAAATGCTTAATAGAAATTGCACTAGAACGAAATTCTCCGAACGATTCAAACGAATTATTGATTCCTATAATGCGGGTGGTACTGAAAATGAAGATTATTACGAACAGCTTGTAAAACTTCTTGAAGAAATGCGCCAAGAAGACAATCGTGCCAATACAGAAGGTCTTACTGAAGAAGAATTGGAAATTTACGATTTATTGGTTGCTGGAAAGAAATTGACACAGGTTGAGGAACAAAAAGTAAAACTCTCTGCAAAAAATCTATTTAAGAAATTGATGGATAATCGTAGTAATCTTCTTGTAGTAGATTGGTATAAAGATGAGCAGCCACGTGCTAAACTTAAATATGAGGTTGAATTATCATTAAATCAGGATCTTCCTGAAAGTTATGATAAAGAAGCATTTGATTCTAAGGTATCCTTAATTATCAATCATTTTGTCGACATGGCAGTACAAGGATACGGTTGGATTGGTGCCTCGTAAGGAGGTTAAGTCATGCTTTTTGATGAAAGAGATTTGAGAGTATTTGACAATGCTGATTCAAGAGGTTATTTTGAGGAAATTCTACAGTCCTATTATAGTAAGAATTACAGAGCTTCTGTAGTATTGCTTTATTCATTCGTAATCTATGATTTATACAATAAATTACAAACAATGGCTTTGAAGGAGATTCCAAAGCAACAAATAAATTGTCAGAAATAAACCAGATGATTCAGGATGATGAAAAAGTACTCAAAGGTAGAAAAATGAAATAATCCAATTTTTAAAGATAATTGTGCGCTATATTTTGATAGATTTACCGAAGATATAGATTATCTGAAAAACTGTAGAAATAAATGTGCACATTTAAAGGTTAATGATAATTCTTTTGTTTCTTCCTAGTGATTACCATGCTAGAATGCTAATCTGTTCCATGTATGATAATATCTTATCGGTAAAAGCACCGTTTATTATGGATTTATTTTTCATTCGTTGAAAAACGATGTGGAAGCTTATAGCCAGAAAATATTATCTATTTCAGAAAAATAGTATGATGAATCAATTATTACTAACATTAAGAATAAATATTTAGAACGAATGACCTATGACTCATTAAAGAAATCGTACAAAACATTTTTACGATTATTACTTGTTTTCAGAAGATGAACATTGTAAAGAAAAACGCAACTGGATTGTATATGTTTGTGTATGCAATAACTGACTATTTAATTCGAAAAGGGTACTCAAAATATTTTCAAAGATGATGGGGTGTTAAATGTTTTTCTAGAATTCAAACAGAAAAGTTAAAAAGCTAGTGATTTGAAAAGAAATGCATTAGTGGGATTAATTACGACATTTCCGGCTGTGATGGATATGATTAAATCTTTTAAAGAGGTGTTTTCCTATATATCCGAAAATGTATTGTTGAACCTAGCGGTTTACGTTACTATCGCTCATTTTATCCAAGAGAAAAAAGACGATATATGAGTATTTCAAAAGAACATAATGAACTACACATTCCATCCTCAATTAGGATTTTATATGATACTCTAAACGGGGATGACAGTTTCTGATCTGGTAGAATTCACTGAACTTATGGCTAAATCTATACCTTCATATAATGGATTTTTATGAGGTTGATTACTTTATGGAATTTTTATTGAAAAATATAAAAATCTTTTGAGTTAAATCAGATAAAAGAATATACGTAATATTTATCAATCAGAACCCCAGTGTACGAATCGTTGGAACTATTCATTTGAAGATTCAAAAGTTAAAGTATATCGATAAACTAGAAAATCCTGGTTTATTGGATGGCGCAGAAACAATGCCGGAGGCGGAAATTAACGAAGATTTCCCATTATAGAATCTAGAAAATGACCACACTGGAGCGAATCAATACTCTAGTGTGGTCATTCTGTTTTTTCTCTGCATGAAGGCGGTCACTCAAAAGTCTGAAATTTCGTCGACTCCCTAAGTTGCACCACCTTTTCTTGCGATTTCAACTGTTTTTGCATTTTTCATTAAAGACAATTGAAATTCCGAAATTCACTTATAAGTGAATTTTTGGAATTTTTGTTCTCAGTTGTTTTTCACTGATAGAATCTCTAGTTTCATTATCTTTAAGCCTTTCATAGAGGATGGAATTTCAACAGACTTATGAACTTACAAATGATGAAAATAGATTTCTTTCCTTTGAGACTGCTTCAAACCTTTATCTCATAGGCTTTTACTAAACTTCATTTTGAAATAAAAATCAAAAAGCACATCATCTAACCTCATGAAAAGCACTACCCATGGTCCCTTAGTTTCCTGGCA
>BNJU01001702.1_pt1 | contig 45931 bp, 73 predicted proteins | sample 8539281 | NCBI WGS metagenome assembly BNJU01 (sample SAMD00202456, study PRJDB9452) | human saliva metagenome | isolation source: human saliva | place: Japan
AAAACGGAAAAAGGAAAGCCCTTTTTGGTGCAGAATTACAACTGGCTATGCGATAAAGGAAAACAAATTTTTTAAATATAGGATATTTTGAAAACAGGAAAGCGGCTATGCAGGCCCTTGCTGAATACAACATTAACCCATCGATGTCCATTTAGCCGACATAACATTGAAAGAGGTGATGGATATGTGCATGAAGAAAAAAGAAAACCGAATAGAAGCAGGAACTATGAAGACATACAGGACATACTACAACTATTTAGAACCTTTACACAATAAGAAGATAAACAGCATTAAAAGCGGTGGAGCTTCAAAACTTTATTGACAGCCTTTCCATTTAGCAACTGGAACTCTTAAACGTGTAAAATCCTACATAAACATGATTTTTGAGCAGGCTATGGAAATGGATATAATAAGCAAGGACTACAGCAAATTTATTAAACTTCCTAAGCATAAGGTCAAAATAGTCAGAAAGATATTTACCGAAGAAGAAATATCACTGCTCTGGGATAATATTAAGGAACTAAGATATGCGGATGTCATACTTATATTAATTTACACCGGCATGAGGGTAAATGAACTTCGAAACTTCCAAAAGTCAAATGTGGATCTGACAAAAAAACATAATTACTGGAGGAAGCAAGACCGAAGCAGGAAAAAAACCGTATAATTCCGATACATCCCAAAAAAATACTTCCACTTGTAATTAAACGGATGGAAAACAAAACAGAATATCTCATTCCTAACAAAACGGGAAAAAATTATTATGTATACAACAATTTTCGGAAAAATGAATTTGAAATGATAATGTCCAAATTAGGAATGGAGCACACTATACACGATACCAGACACACCTTTTGCTACAATGATAACCGATGTGTCAAATAATGAGAGTGCTATAACTGGAATGATTGGGCATACCAACATAAGCATGACTAAGAGATATACACATACTAATATTGAAAAGATGAGAAAAGAATTGGAAAAAAATAAATTAAATTGCTGGGGAATTATCCTGGCTTTTTTTAACTTTTCTTGTATATTACCTGTATACTACTGTTAAAAAAATTATACATTTTTGTACATAATTTTATAAAATGACAAATATACGTATCTATGGGATTCCCATATTTTTAAAGAGTTTCTAGGTCTCAGAAAAAAACTTTTAATAAAATACACATCTCTTATAATCATTACAATATATATTTGCAAGTTAAAAATATCTTTTTAAAGTTCTTCGATGTTTAGGAATCCGCATATTTATTCATAAATTTAATATTTGTAAAAATGTATACTACTTGTATATTACCATAAAATAGTTATAAAAATTTATACGTTCTTTATAGAAATAAATAAAAAAGATAGCCATTTCTGACTATCCCAACAACTTACAAAAACAATTCCACAAGTTTTTCTTGTTTTTCTTTACAGTTTCATCACTTTCTTCAAATACTCCGAATCTGTCGAATCCAACAGTTATCATTAAAAGCGATAAAGTTTGTACTTATCAGAAGTATTAAATCTTCCGTCTTCGACTTTTCTTCTATAGAATCAAATATTTCTTTTTTGCTTTCACTCTTCAGCTCGTTCCGTAATAAATTCAGATTCTGCCTTCTCTGATAGCCTCTTAATTTCAGAGTGATTGCTGAATTTAAAAATATCAGCGCAAACATTACGATTGCAAACTTCCTACTTCTGTGATATATTTTCATTTTTATCATCCCTCTTCTTGACAAATCCGAGCTTTTCCAGCAGAAGTTCCAAAAATCCTGTGCTTATACCGTACCTTTTCTGATTTACTGTTTCCAGCAAAGCTTCTCCAAAAAATCCTAAAACAGGGCTCCAAGGATACAGGAAGCCGGCATTGAAATGCCCCACCACTTTGTTAAGGGATAAGGCGATAGCCATTGTCATTCCAGCAACGGCTATTCTTTTTATGTACGGTTTTACTGGCTGATTGTCTATCATTTTCTGGGCAACCACGCCAAACAGGACTCCTGAAAAGAAAAGCATGAGGAAAAGTCCGTGATTGTCTATTATTACTTTTAAATCCTCTATCATTGATCATGCTCCTTATATCCCTACTGCTGTTTTTTCTTCCCCAAGTATTCTGTGTATTATCTCATCTACGTTTATAGTTTTTTCAAGTGTTTCAGCACCTTTTAACAATAAATCCTCAGTAAATTTCTCAATGTCATCAGGAATATATGGATTGTTTATTTCCTGTGATTTTTTTATGAAGTCCTTAAACTTCCCAAAAAAAGTTGTTTTTAACAGCTTCCAGTTTTTCTATCCCTTTTTTTAGCTCCAAAAAAATTATTTTCCTTTTTCTAGTATTTCTTTTCTGGTAAAATCTACCAGCATTCCTATTAAAATTACTTGTAACTGTTTATCCATTATTATCATCTCCTATTTTTTTATTATTTTAATTCAATGTGGATAGTCCTTAAATTTTCGCCAATCTCCACCCCATTCAATATTTATTTTCATTTCTTCTGCAATCTTTTTAAATGCTCCGCAACTTCTTTATATTTTTTTATTGTTATCCCAATCAATGTTCCCCGGAATCGATGGATCATAAATTGCAAAGTCGACAGCGTGTCCATATCCATCACTTTTAGCCTGATGATTTGACTTATGATTATACCCGTCACAATTTGTTACAATTTTGCCAGGTTTTGTCCGTCCTTGGCTATATAACTCTCTTTGATATTCCGCTGTCCTCAATCCTTGTACTACCATAAAATCATGTGGGCTATCCACTATCGCTCTTTTGAAGAGTTCTGAAAGTTTGGGATGTACTCCTTCCAATCTGCTTAAACTTAGTTTACTTAATACATACATTTAAATCACTTCCTTTTTCTTTTATTAATTCCATATCTTTTAAATATTTGTATAATTTGACTGGACTGAACTGATAGCCAACCCTGTCCTTTAACGATTTCAATTTATATGTCAAAGTGAACTGTAAAGCATAATCTATTGCATTTAAACAAAACTCACTGCAAAAATATCTATCGTCATCTTGTACCTTATTAGCATAAAAAAACTGTCCTAAAATTCCTAGATAGTCGTATCCTTTGCCTTGTGCTGTTTTAAAAAACTCAATAATATCTTTCGCATCAATATTACTATCTAACTCATAAATATCCATATTCTTTTGAAACTCAAATTTCCTTGTTCTAACTCCACCAGGATTAGACAAAAAAACTTTCCCATTGTAAATAAATTCGGCATGTGAATATCTTCCAAATGTCCACAATGCTATTAAATGCCCAATCAGCCGCTTTTGGCTTATGAAAACAGATATACAACGTATTTCTTTTTAATTCTACTTCTCCATTCCTTTTCAAACTCCTTTTCAGAATCAAAATTTTTCAATTCCTCATCGCTTAATGTCTCGATTTTTACCTTTAAAGCTGTTTCCGTCATCATTGCTTTTGTTGTTTGTTCTTGCATCATTTTTAGCGATTAAAAAGCATATCCTGTATTGTCAAATCTACATAAATATCCTTGTCATCTAAGTTCTTAAATTTCCAGTTTTTAAAATCAGTCTGCTTTGTTGCAAGTAACATCGTTGTTATATTCCCTAAATTGTTTTTTGTCCAGTTCTCTATTTTTTTGTTTATACTTTTCTTTAAAAATAAATTCTTTTTCAGAATGTTGAACTTTAAGAGCATTTAATTTCTCTTTTATATTCTCTATTTTTTTATCCCGATTTATCTTTTATTTTTGTTATTATCTATGTACTCAAATTCAGACAACTCAACTGTTTTTAATTTTTCCATTTTCAATAATTTCATTTGAGCTTAAACTATATTTCCCAGCCTTATACAGCTCTTCTTTTTGTAGATTCTCTTAATTTCCCGTTTTCCAAAAATCAGATTTTTGATATTCTGTTTCATTCAAGTGTGCTTTTCTGCATCCCAATCTGGATAAAAACAAGGATGGACTCCCTTTAAACTCTTCCAAATTTGTGATTGTTGGTTTTGCTATTATTTCAAGACTTTTTTTGTTATAAATTACAACATACATTAATTTTTCCTCCTTAATTTTTATTCTGTGCTAACTTATGAATTTGTTCAGATTTTTTTGAAAAATATTTACTGATTTTTATTGACTTTGAACGTTTTGCCGACTTCAGCAATTCAATAAAATTTGAAAGTTGCTCAAAAATAAAATTGCTTCAAAGCTCCTAAAAATCAGCACTAAATTTTTTAAAAACGAAATATCAATTCGTGCAAATTCATAAATTTCTTTTATTATTTACTGTTAAAATCCAGCCTTTTTCCTAATTTCTAACAGTTTATTTTTTTCTTTCTCTTGCACTTGTCTTTTTGACATAATGTTTCTTCGTAACATCTGTTCCGCTGTGATTTGCAAATTCACTAGCTAGGTCAATCCCAGCTGTTTTTGCAATAAGATTAATGCTTGTTTTTCTAAGCGAGTGTGGATATAAATTTTCTATCCCAACTAACTTCCCAATTTTCTTCACTCTATCTCTTATCGTACTTTTTACTCATTTGCTTAAATACACCACCATATTTAGTCGTTAGTAAGTATTCAACGTTGTCATTCCTACATCTCAACCACCCCCTTATCAAATTTACTGTTTCCTCGAATACAGCAAACTCCACAATCTTTTGTTCTTTTTCTACTATTCCAAATATTACTCCGTTTTCTAAATCAATATTGCTAATCTTAATTGATTGCAATGCCGAAATCCTACAAGCTGTGTCAATAATCAAGTTAAATATGATCCTGTCTTGTAAATCATACCGTTTGTCCATTTCCATTTTGATATTAATCTCAATTATCTCTTTATTTGTAAGATAATAGCTATTTCTCCGTTTTTTTCCACATCAGTAACCTTTAATCTATCAAGTTTATCCCTGAACGGATGTGTTGCTACCAAATCCCGCTTAACTGCCCAAATGTAAAAACTTGATATAGCCGTGATTTTATTGTTTATAGTTCTAGCATTGTTTCCTTTGACCTCTCTGCAATATCTGATATATCGCTCTAAAATACTCACGATGATTTTTCAGAGTATCTTTTGCTAAGTAAATAACGATTATTTTTCATACTTCTTGATATATTCAACAAACTGTTTCATATTATTGTAATATGTCCTGTAAGTTGTGTTTTTTTAGTCGCCTCATTCTTCGCTATACAGCTGTTTAGATACTCCCAATAAATTTCTGCATTTCTTCCTTTCAATTCTTGCAATTCCATTTTTTTATCATCTCCTCTATAATATCAATATTAATATTATAGACTGGAAAATTTGTCTGAATTTGAAAGCTTAAAAATTAATATTCCAAACGGATATATAAAATTTGTGAAAACAGGAAAAAGCTGTTAATTGTTCGATTTATCTAGAAAATTTAGTTTCTAGAATGTCTTATAAAGATGGCGATGTTATTTGCCAGTATCCTGAAAAATTCGTTCCAAAAAACGAATATATGAACATGGAATTTGCTGTTATCACGGTTGAGCAAAATAATTTGACAGGGACTACAAGGCTAATTCCACTTCAGCAAGGTATAACAATTTGGGGAGTCTCTAGGAAAGAGTTTTGGCAGATAAAAGGAACTGCTAATTACTTTACTTCGTAATTGGAAAATTTATGCGAAATTAAAGAACATACTTTTACTGCTCCGAACTTAACGTATGCTAAAGTAATAAAAGTTGGGAAAACAGCAGTTCTAAGTGTAGACAGTGCTTCTTATTTCAACAATAAAAACAACAAGGATACATTGTTACAATTGCCTGCGGAATTTGCTCCAACTATATTTTTTAAACATTTCAGCAAATAATCTTGAAGGAAATTTCACAAATTTTATTCTTGATGAAACTGGAAAAATTGACTTTCAAACAGAACAATACAAAAAAATGGATCTTATTTATTTACAGTTGCGTATATTTGTAAATAACTAAAAGTGGAAAAATTTGTTTGAAAATAGCAGTAGCGGTCATTTAAAATTAGGAAATATTCTAATACAATGGGGAAATATTAATCATCTTGGCAATCAATATACCTTAGTTTTTCCCATAGCGTTCAAAGAGGGAACAACACCTGCAATATCAATTTCTACTAGCAATATAGCGAAATGCCAGTGCACAATTCAAGAAACAATAAGCAGTGCCCATTTTTTTCTCCGACAATCGTATTTCTATTGACTGGATAGCCGTTGGCATGATTTAAAATTATCTGTTTTTAACTACGAAATAAAAGGAAAAGTAAAACTGAAAGTATATTTTAAATTAGGCATTATTGTTCCTGACCCTATTATTTTTACGTTTCCGTTTCCTTCAACAGATATTCTTTCGGTTTTTCCATTTGAATCTAATATGTAAGCAACACATTCAAAAGCCGAAATCGGCTGGACAGGAAGCTTGCATATTACTGTTTGGCCATTTGCGTTTGCAGGGATAACATCATGAAACTGGAATATCGCAACGTTGCCTAACGCCGCCCCAGAAGCATTACCGCCTCTGACTGCATTTTTTTCAAAAGTTATGTTGTATTTTGCTATTTTAAACAAATTTTCCACTTTGTCCGAAATCGGCTTATTAGAAATAGCCCTAAATTTCCCTGAATCATTGTATGTCAGACTGTTGTCTTCCATGCATTCATAATAAAATTTTGTAACGTTATCATAATAAAACTTACCTTTCGTTTTATTGCCGATGTCCTGTATGTTTCCACCAAATTCTAGTCCTGCTATTTTTTCTAATTCAGCAACCAAATTTGAAGTAGTTACTAAAGTAGATGGATTCATAAGCATTGTTGCTCCGTTAGAATTATTAATTTCTGTTATCAAGTCAATTTCTACTGTTGCTAAATTTATTCCATTTGTTGCAGGCATTACATCTGGTTCTTTCGCTCTAGTTATACTGTACAGTATTTCGTTTCCAGTTCCGGTTTTCGCATAGAGTCCTATGGTTTGTATTTTTATAACTTGTATTTACTGTTGAATTTGTAAACACTGCATTTAATCTTACTCTTGTTCCTTCTTGACTTATTTTAGACATACTTACCGTTTGCTTTATCTCATCTATATTTGTTAATTTTGATACATCGGTTGAATCTTCATAGATTTTACTTGATGTAATCATCCTTGTAAAATTATCTGTTTGTTATTTGCTAAAGTATCGGCTATTAATGCTCTTCCATTATCTGTTATCGTAGTATCTTTAAATATTGCCATTTTTACTCTCCTATAATATTTTTTTACCATGCATAAATCCTACAGTTGCGTGTATACTAAATACTACATTCGGAAGTTTTTGCAATTATTTCGTATTTCGCATAACTTATTATCCCATTTGATACATAAATTTTATTTTTTAGATTTAGGAGTAAGTATGTTGATACTCTTAAATCCTAAGTTTGCTGGTAATATCATTTTTAGCATATTATTTAACTCATCGTATTTCCTAGAATCATCAAATTTAGTTGTTATTCCTAGTTCATAATTATTGAAATTAGGCTTTAATTCATAATTTCCTACTCCGCATAGTTGGTTCAATCTCTGAGTTAAAACTTTTCCAGGTGTATGGAATTTGGTCATTCCAGTATGTTAGAACTCTGAAAATTCTAATTTCCAATGTATCATTTTTCATACCTGTGTAAATTTAACATTTCTTCAAATTTACTTATTCCATTCTCATCACAATATTGTATAAACTGATTATTAAACACCTTTTTTTAAATAAATCCCACAAAGTTTTAAATTCAGGTTCTTCACTTTTCATTATTTGTCTAATTTCTCTATATTCCTGCATAAAATCAGGTAAATATTCCAATAAATTTACATTTATCATTTCTAAAAATTTCATACAGATATACCTCCAAATGTCGGAATCTCATATTCTGTAAGTTGTAAATTATTGGGACTTCCATTTAAAGTTGTATTCTGAATATCCAAAAATACCATTCACGTCAAGTATTCTAGCCTCAAGTCTTGAAATTCTCACAACTAAATTATTGCTTGTTATTTCATTTTTCAAAGCCCAGGTTTTTCTAAGTTCCAATAAATATTTTTTAACAATCTCTTCAACTTTTAACTTCACAAGTGGCCATGTATAGTTTGGTTCAAAAGAAATAGTTGTTGCAATATTCACTGGTACATTAGTTGTACCTTGAACTGTGACAATATGTCCTATTGGAGCAACACCCAGACCTTGAGCATCCATTGTAGGATCTATTATATCCTGAACTTTTTTAATCAGAGTTGTACTTGCTTGGTTAAAATCACTATCTAGTATAGTTAGTAATACTGTTCCGCCACCCTTCCATATAGGAGTCACTTTAACAGCCCCTACACCTTCTATTTCATGTACCTTTAACTTATAATCAGAAATATTACCACCATAGGCTTTCATATTAAAGCTATCAAAATATCTCTTTCTTAGTGCTTCCGTTTCTTCTTCATCACGACCTGGAATTAAGAGTTCTATTATTTCAGCACGTCCTAACCCATTTACGTAATCAATAGGAATTATTTTCCCTGTTTTTTCATTTCCTATTCTTCCTGAATTCTCACATTTTAGTTCGTATTCATAAAGATTTGTAGTTGTATTGTGTTGGATGAATTTTATTACTATATAATTCAAATCTTCCAAACTGAAACGACTTCCCAATGGCACTTCAATATCAAAAACACCTTTTAACACCGCTTTACTCGCTTTATATGGAGATATTCCACGTTCAGAAGCTCTACGTATCAAATTTTCTCTGCTTGCGGTATCCCCAAATGTTTCCTTAATAAAATCTTGGAGCACGAAATACATACTTTCTAGTTCCATTGCGGCAGGAGCTAAGGCATCCCATATTACAGAACCTTCCCTCTTATCCAAATTGTTAGGGATTCTTGTAAGCATTTTTTCCATTATTTTTTCATAAGTTATCACTTCAAACATAACAACCTCCTTCCTTAAATTATCGCTACTGATAATCCATTATCGATTTGAATTTTTTTCCAAACAATGTTTCGGCAACAAATTTTTTATAAGTACTGTTCCTCTTTCATTTTCGGTATCAAATTCAAAAACTATGTACCGCTGTTATTCTATTATCCTGAAGCAATGCTTCTGATATTCTACGTTCGAGTTCAACAATACAATATTCAACAGGCATTCCGAATAAATCTTTAAGCTCAATTCCATAATTCCAAGAATATATTATATATTTAGTACCGTTCTGTACGTATTATTTTATATATTGCTTGTTCCATTGCTTTTTGACCGTCTACAAATCCTAGAATATAATTTCCCTTGTAAAGTTCCATCTTGTATGTTTTTGTAGGCTGTTCTCTTATTATTACATCTGCACTTATTTCAATCTTTGGTATCATAGCCACTCACCTTCTGTTTGTGGGTCATCAATTCTGTCAAGAACAATAAATTTTTGCCCCCTTGCTGTCTTATTAGCAAAACACCTTCTCCTATTTTTTTAGTCCATTATGAATTGTTATTTTCTTTCGTCCTTTATACTCATGTTTATGTTTTTTTATGTCAGTCACTGCACCCTCGACAATTTCTGTTTCCTCTGTTGAATGTCCTACGGTGATGTCTACTTCATAATCTTTTACTAAATGTGTCAAAATAAGTTCATCTTCCTCCAAAGCAGGTACGTTTACATCGAGTCTTATGGTAAGAGGGGATGTGCTTTCTACTTTCCCTGCATAAATTTCAGAAGGTTTATTATACTCAACAGCATTATTTATCATCTGTTTGAGTGCTCGTTCTAGTTTCGCCATCGTGTCCTTCCTCCTTACCTATAGTTCCTTCAAGATCCAAATCCATAAAATATTCCTTGAACCCAAATTTATGTGTAACTTTATCAACTAACATATAATTTGCAAGTTTAAATTCAGCAACATCCATGTAAACGATGAAAGAAGAACCACCACGAATTCTAACATCTCCAAATATTCCTTTAAGTTTTAAAGTTTTTGTTCTTTGGTTATAATATTTGAGCATCTTATTAGCACGTTCTCTTCTTTCAGCTTCTGTCGCATTACTTCTGTTTACTTTTTCAAAATATTGCAAAAGTCCCCATTTAGTGATATTTTCACTATCAAATACTTGATATTTCTCAAGTTTTTTTCTCCTTATCATTTACATAGTCAAGTACAACTTGGTTGTACGTTTCTTTATCTATACTACTTTCAAAGTCAAAAATCCTTTTCCGAAGTATTATCAAATATCAAATCTTTTTATTTTTAAAGTTTCAGTCTCTTTTTAATGCCAATTTCCCGTAATCATCATAAATTACATATCTTTTTCTCAGTAAATCTTAACGTATCACTTAAAGCTCCTTGAATCATGTCAATTAAAGTTGTTCCATCTTCACGCCTTTTTCTCGAATACATGTCCAGTATCTTCTATTTCTCCGATTGTGAGTTTAAAATCTTCCGCAATCATTTTAACAATTTCACTTGCTTTTTTTACCTTTAAAAACGTAATAAGCCTTACTTTTTAAATATCTTAATTGATCATAAGCTGTAATCGACACAATGTTATCTTTTACCAAGTTTTTCGAGCAAATACATATCCTAAAAATACATTTTTGTCCACGATATTTCAAACTTACCTGATCACCTTCTTGAACTTTTTCATCAAAAATCATTTTGAATGTTAATTTTCCTGGACTTGCTTTTTCTTTCTAAAAGTTAATTCTATACTGTTTGTAACTAGAGGTGAAACTATAGTTTTAGTACTCTGACTTGCAATTACTAGTTCAATATCCTTTTTCATTTCATAGCTTTTCTTCATTTGGTTTTTGACATAAAGGATTTTATTTTTGCGATATATTTTTCAAGCATTTTTTTACCACAACCTTAATTTATCTGATACAAAACCTGTAAGAGACGAAATCCCATTTACTTCAATAACAGTTTGAAGCTGGTCAAGACCACCAGTTTCATTCCTAATAACTTGCCATATTTTATCTCCATATTTCATTTCTTTTATTCGACTTTCCACTTTATCTGTCCACCTTTGATTTTGAATACTCATAGTTCCATCAGCATTTTTTATATATTGTTTTGGTCTAGGGTCAATAAATTCTTTAAATTTAATATCCACATAAACATCCATTCCTTCTTCAGCATCTTCTTCTACACTAAAAATCTTCAATTGATACCTTGAGATTAGTGCTAAAATAAGCACTGACCAGAATTTGGATAATTCCTAATTACTATTAGCTGGAATGGTTTTTGCTCTTTTTCTTTAAGTTTTTTTCAATTTATTTAGATAGTAGCTTGGTCTTTGATAGAATCCTAAATATCTAGCAAATGGATAACGTTGGGATGGAAGCATGAATTTAAAACTTATTTCTTGCAAAGCCCTCCTGTTTTTAGCATATTAAATTCCGCATCATTTATTAAATTTATAACATTGTTCATATTCTTATGCGTAACAGTAACAGAGGAAGGTGCTACAGGTAAAAGCACCCTATCAATATAAAATATATAACCTTGTGTTCTCATTAATCGTTATGCACCCCTTCCGCTGCGGTATAAACGTGTTCTGCTAATCTTTCTCCAAGAGCGTCTATAAAATCATCCGCATCTGCTTCTTTTGAAATATCATTGTAATTTGTCATATCTATTTTTTATCTCAGCGGTAGTAAATTTATTTACATATTCTTTTTCGGCAACATCTCTCAGATATTTCATATCTTCATCCATATCTGTCATTTTATCAGCCATTTTACCTGTATTGTCAGCAGTTCTTTTACTATGTGGATCTTTTTTATCTTTTCCTCCACCACCTTCGTCTCCTTTACCCTTACCACCGCCGCCATCTTTACCGCCTTTTCCTTTGTCTGGCATAGGCTTGTCTTTTCCAATATCTGTTAAACTATCCCTTGCCTTATTAAGTCCATCAGTTAATCCTTTTACACCTTTTCTAACATCATTTTTTCCTTTGTCAAAGTTTGCATTAGGATTAGTAAGTTTTGTACCAGCCAACTTCCCAGCACCATTCATAACACCTTCCATTAACCCTGAAGGATTAGCAAACCCTGCATATCCAAATTGAGGTGCCTGTTTTTGTGCCACTTTAACACCATTAGCATCTCCATAGGCCATAGCTTGAATATGTTGAGCTGGAGTAAACGAAGCTCCACCTCCGCCACCAACTCTGCCAACACTTATACTAAGAGCCCCGCCATTTGAAAAATGCGTACCAATAACAGAATCTACAACCTTACCAATTTCATTTAACCCTCGTAAAAATCCATTAACAAAACTTTCAACCATTTTTGCCAGAGAATTTATGGCATTGGCAAAAGCATTGTGAAATCCGTTTGCAACTGTTACCGCAGCTCTTCCTATTGCGTTGTATCCATCTATAAATCCATTTGCGACCTCTATAAAAAAATTATAAATTCCTTTTAAAATATTACATATCGTGACTTTCAGCCAAGCCCAAACCATTGCGGCATTATTAACAAGCCAGTACCACGCTTGCAAAAGTATGTTTACAAGCCACACTCCCGCATTCCATATCCCTATGAAAACATTTATCACTAAAGCACCAAGGGCAATAAAAGCTATTATGGCTACTGAAACAAAGACAACTATTATATCCCAAATTATGATAAATACGTCCACAACAACTGCACATAACCAGTACCACATTCCACCAATTGTTTCCAATGCACTTTGAGTTCCTGTCGCCCATTGTACAGTAACAACCAAAGCCCATAGTATAACTACTATTAGCCCAATTATGATTGCCACAAGCCAAGTTCCAGGAAATGCCCAAGCTGCTTCATTTGCTACAGTTTGAGCCGCAGTATAGCCGTAAAGAGCAAATGTTAAAGCAATTTTAGCTACTGTTAAAATAGTTGTTGCTACATTTAGGGCCGTTTTAGCCGCTACATTTAACCATTCTAAAGCTGTGGAAATTCCTTGCCAAATTACATAAGTCATTAGTGCAGCTGTAACTCCATAAATTATTGGACTTATTACTAACCAATTATCTGCTATAAATTTCCCAGCCATGGCAATTCCGTCTACAACCCCATTCACTACTGCTTTTAACCCGATAAATCCAATTTTTAGATTAGTTATAAAAGATTGAAAGGCTTGGGAGTTGGCTAATTGATTTATCTTTTTAAGTATGCCTTCCATCTCCCGCAATGCAAAGTTTTTAGCTTGAGTCCAAATGTCGGACCATGTGAGAGGTAAAGTTTTAAACTTGGCATTTATATCATCTCCAGCACTAAACAAAGCATTTTTTATTATATCTGCCGTTATTTTCCCTTTTGCTCCTAATTCTTTCAATTCACCAACTGACACATCCATATATTTAGCTATAGCTTGAGCCACCATTGGAGCATTTTCCATTACAGAACGAAATTCATCTCCCTGAAGTTTTCCAGCTGCCATAGCTTGAGTAAGTTGATACATTGCACTTGTTGCTTCCATTGCATCTGCTCCTGATACCTTGAATGCTTTTTGCATAAGATTTGTAAACTGAACAATTTCATCGGTGTTGTTAAAAGCATCTTTTGCAAGTAAACCTAGTTTTGCTACTTGATTCATGCTATCTGTATAAGCAACTTTTGCATCATTTGCTGATTGATAAATCTGTTTTTTTAATTGCTCAGGTGCATCTGTTACTAGATTTAATCTAGCCGTTATCTGTGCATTTTGATCAGATGCTTCCAATAATTGTTTTGCACCCATAACACCTGCTATTGCTGTACCTACCTGCATCATTTTCTTCTTTATTGTATCAACAATACCTGGTGTTTTACTCAGGTTATCATTCACCCCTTTACTGTCACCTTTCATTTTCTGGAGTTCGTTATCAGCCAATGCTAATTGTTGCCTTGCTGTTGTCAAATTAGCAGTATTAATATTCATAGATTTTCCATCAAGACTGGATAAACTATTTACTGTTGCACTTATTGCATTATTTATTGCTGTGAATGTCTGTGTCATTCTATCATTTAAGATTATACTGTTTTGTATTGTAGCCATATTTCCCACCTCCCTAACGTCTTCTGCGACTAGCTTTTTCTCTTAGATTCCTTTTCTGCTTCTTTTTCTCTTTTTATTTTTTAAATCAATACAGGCCATAATGAATCCTTTTTCATAAATATCCATTTCTGCAAATTCACTTGGCCGTATTTTAAGTTTATGAAGGCAATAGTAAGCGTAATTATACTCTGCCACATTTGCCTCAATTAGTTTTTTGCTTCTTCTTTAATGTCCTCTATGTTGATGTCCCAACCGTTTATTTTTTTGGACTTCTTGAAGCAATGACGAGTATTCTCCTGGAAGCAGCATTGCATTTATTAATTCTTTTGAATCCATTACTCCCCAAGAATCTTGTAATTCTTTATCGTTTAAATCAGGGTAGACTAATGATTTCAAAACTAAATCCATATAGTATCCTTGGGTATCTGTTTCTGGGACAAATACCCCTTTTAGCTTTTTAACTTGTCTTGTATTTTTGTTTTCTTAAGATATCATCCATTTCATTTGAAATAGGCTTTATCTCAAATTTTACAAAATTTCCTTGATCATCCTTGAATCTTTTTGAAATTTCCACTTCCTGATTTTTCCACAGGTATTGTATTCTGTTTTTAAAAAATTTTAAATCTTTCATTATTAAATATCCTCCCTAAATTATTTTTAAAAGGGAGTTTTTGACTCTATTTATTCATTCCATCAAGCGGCTTAAATTTATCCACAAGTTTCCAATCTTCAAATGTGAAATCAAACTCATCTTCCAAATAGTCGGCATCCGCATCAAACTGTGCAATAATTCCGCCATCTAAATTACAGTCAATCAACATTATTGTCTGTTTATCCACGCTTGCTGTCGGATCCTCATTTACAATTTGCATATCAAAATACAAATCTTTACCAGTTCTTGTATACTCCTGCAATACTTCTCTAAATATAGACGTATTAAAATGGAAAGTAGCACTTCCAGTTCCTTTCCATCCTGCCGCTTTATTCCCTTTCCCAGTTTTACCTAAGATTGGAACTTCAACCTTATTCTTTTCCATTTCTGCTTTTACATTTATAGCCTGCATAAAATTAAATCTTTTGCCCTCAATCGTAACAAAACACTTAGCAAGACTTCCAGATATAGCGTCTTTACCTTTCATAATTGCTGTATCAGCCATTTATTCCCACACTCCTTTAGCTTTTATTGTACGATTACGTTCATATAAAGTTTTTCCATAGCTACAACAGGTTTTATATTAGTTGTAACTAGTACACTTTCCTTAGTTTCGCCCTCAACTACTGTAATATCTGTTTCTTCATTGAAATCTTTTATTGCTCTCAAATCTTCCAATGTTTCGTGATGTTTTGAAATATCACGTTTCAAATCATTCCTATCATATTCACTATTGTTAGATGAACCTAAATAAGTTTTATTAAAAATTGTTGCAACATCAGTAGCAATTTGGTCTAAGGTTCTCATCACTTGAGCAAATGAGAAGTCTACATTTTTTCTTTTTATGAATGAAACAAACGAATTAATATCTTTCAGAACTCTTATTTCATCTCCTGTTTTATGGAATATGAAATACCCTGCTTTTACAGCTAATTCTAATTCTGTTTGTGTTTCTTCCACTTCGAGCTTAAAATCACCATTATATTTTTGATTTGTCAAACTTCTATTAACAGCACAATACGCTTCTGCTCCACCAACCCAGTAAACTGCTGAATTTTCAGGGAAATCAGAATCCAATGTTTTAGTTTTAACATTAATCACACCTTCATAATCTGGATCAGTAGCACGATAAACTACACATACAAATTTAGCACCAACTTTGTCTCTCATTCTCTTAGTGTATTGAACATATAAATCTTTTATTGTTTTTTCATTTGAAGTACAAACTAGAACATTGATAAAATATTTGTCAATCTTATCTAAAAATTTTTGATGTGCTGCACCTGTCACAGTTCCATTTGTCCCACCTGTCATAGGTGTTCCCGCCGTTACAGCAAGTGTTGCATCCGATTTAAAAATTACAAAGTCATTTGTTTTCAAATCTTGAGCAGCAGCTACAGTCTGAACATCTACTTTTTCTGAATCAACAAAAGTAGTAACATCAAAAAGCGATGCATTATCAACATTTGCTTGGATTGATATCTTTATATCATTTCCTCTCTCTCCTGTATATTTTGCACTACCGAAAGCATTTGTCGCTTTAGCTCCACCTGTATTTAATTTATAAATATATCCAGTTTGAGTATATTTAAAGAAATCTCTTAATCCTTTAATTTATCACTGTCATAGGAATGGCCAAAATACTTAGTAGAATTTTTCAATAAAATCGCCATTTTCTACTTTGAATATTTCTTCATCAATTCCCCAATCAAGTTCAACTCCAATCGCAGCATATCCTCTATCCGAAAATACAAGTTCAGCTCTTTTCTTTACTTACAAAATTAATATATGTACCTGGTAAAACTTTATTTTGTACTAGCCAAGTACCGCCACCATAAGCCATTATCTAACCTCCCTACTTAAAAATCTTCTAATTTTTTTCTCAATTTCTGATAAAAGTATATTCTTTATCATCTTCTAGTAAAACATTTAATAAATCTGCTCTGTTTTTTATATTTATCAGAACTTATAATCTGACTTTTTTACAAATTTAGTTTCTTCTGATTTATTTTTCAACATTTTCTTTTTTTATCTGTATCTTATTTTCAGTACTATTAATATCTGTCATATTAATCCTCCTTCAATCCATTATTTACATCTAGTTTTTTTCATCTTAGGTTTTTTCCTCGTCTAATTTATAAATAAACATTTCGTATGTAACGAAGAAATGCAATACTTTATCTTCTTCCCTAGAATTTCTATCAATTCCCCGAATAAGTGTACTATCATCAAGTTCAATATACTCAAGTACCGAATAAAGTTTATCTAACACCTCGAATATTTCTTCTGAACTTTTCTTCTTAGGAAAATATACAATATCGAACAAATAACTTCTCAAATACCTATTTCCAATAATCTGCTTTTCACCAGGATTCAATAAGTCGATAAAAAAGCAAGGCTCTTCAAAACCTTGCTCAAGTTCTTCTTTGTGAATATCTATTCCATTAAAACTTTTTGAAAGTTTTAATCCGATTCCATTTACAATTTCATTTAACATCTATCCTCCTAACTTTTTAAGCCATTCGGTAATCTTCTTCTCAATAACAGCCGGAGCTTGCCTTTTTAATTCATCTTCAGAAATAGTAAGCATAAACTTACCTTTTACCCAAGACTTTTTTAATCTCTTCCCAATAGCAGGAACAAATCTTCCCGGAGTTTGTCTATGTCCAAATTCAACATAGCTTGCGTATTCTGTAGAGTTTGAAACTTCTATTTCATAATTACCGCCATTTTTTCTCACATCGGAAACAGTCCAATTTCTTCTTAAAGTTCCACCTTGACCACCATAGGTTTTAGAGATTGTTTTACCATCTTTTTTATATGAAACGGTCTTAGTTTTCAAAACTCTGGCTTTACCCTTTTTATCATAGATAGTATCGCCTTTTTTTATACCTTTTTTCTTATTATTTCTCTTGTAAGTAGCAACTCCAAAATTAGGAGAACTTACAGGAGTTCTTTTAATTACTTTACGTAACAATCTCGCAGCTAATTCTTTTTATAGTATCAATCATCAACTGATCTTTTTCCTTTTCCATATACTCAATTATTTTTTTGAAACTCTTTCAGACCATCAAATTGTACTTTTATTTTTGAATTTGCCATTATGCTTTCTCCTGCTCTAATTCAAGTATAATCTCCTGATGATTAGTGTAAATTGCAGAAATTCCACTGTGTTTATATGTTCTTGTCACATTGTTTTGAGTCACTTCAATCATACTCCTGGAGGAATATAAACTTCAGGGAAATGAAAAAGAGTGACAACTTGAGACATATTCGCTCCTAATTCCGTTTGGTCTGCTTGGCTAACATTTTCAAAACTTAAATGACAAGGTTCATCTTTATATATTTCTACTTTTTCAGAGATCACTATACCATACTTATTTTTAGACTTCTCATTTTTATAAACCGTGCATAGCCCACTCCACATAGACTTTATTGCGTCTTTTGCACTTTTTAAAATATCACTTACCATACCAGCCTCCTAAATCTTAGTATTTCTTCTTCTCCATAAGTTAAAAAGATTCGTTAAATATACTTCAAATTTATCCCCTGTGCTTTTTAGTATCATCGAAAACTACTTTAGTTTTTTTCCTTCACTTATCTCTTTCGCTATACGGTTAAAATTTAATCCTAGTATATTAAGCTGATTTAATTTTTAATTTGAAATCAAGAAACTCTGCCGCACTTCTATTTATCCAGACATATTTTTAATCCTTCGGGAACTTTCTTTTGGTTAGTTTTATTACAGATGTAATACTTTACTGTTTGGATAGCATTATCTAATAAAAACAAATCAGTATCCACAATTTCATAATCTAAAGACTTCAAATAATTTTTTTAACATCTTCTTTAATATCTGTGATGTATTCCATAAATACCACTTTATCCTCTCGAAATTATTCTAGCAATAGGAATAGCCTTATGATCTATATACGTTTTTGTTCCTGTAGAATTATCATTTACTAATTCCCAGTTCACACCCATTTCCAATTCCGCATCAGTCGGAGACAATGTAGCCATACTTGATTTTGTAAATGAAATTCCGTATGGAGCATAACAGATTCTTTCTCTTGAGTAAAGAGTGTCTTGCCCACCATTTGTTTTAGGGTCTCTAAACATTTCAAATGGAACTTTTGCTCCAGGATTTGTAAATTCAAAAGCACCTTCTCCTAAAACATAAGTTGTATATTTTGTATACGCAGGAGTTGTCCCTGATTTTGGAACTTCTTCAGTAGGCATGGAATCATCTACCAATACCAATCTACCATTTAAAGCTGCAATTGTTAAATTTCTTTCTATTCCATCAGAATCCGTATATTTTTAAATATTCAAGTAATTTTAAATTTTTCCAAGTTTGTTGCTATTTGAGAGTGCATTATTGCCAATGAAAATCTTGCTTTATTTTTGCCCCACAGCCTTTTGTAAAGCATTGTTTAAAGTTGTAACATTAAATACTTGCTTAGCCGTATCAGTTTCTTTTGATACATCATAAGTATGTCCATCAACAAATTTTTCATTGTCTGCCCCAGTCATAGCAAACACACCTTTTAGAATTGATAATAATAAATCCTGATTTATGTCATCCCAATATTCTGATACCTGTAATCCTACTTGATCCATGAAATTAACTCCTCCTGTTATATCATGTGAGAAGTCTTTCTCAACCCATCCTTTTGCTCTACCTACAACAACTCTCGAATGAGAGAAAGTATTCATCGATGTTGAATCAATGTCAGTTTTACCGTCGTAGTTATTAGGTTTTCCACCAATTCTACCAAATAAAGGAGTTGTCACATAATATCCTCCTGTTTGTTCGCTCATCATATCCACATACTGCGGTGCATTTCTTACTGCACCAGATTTTAATAATTCATTTCTTTTTAATTTTGGTATGGTATCAACATATTTCCCAAATACCTCACCATTAAAATGTTTCGCGTCAAATAATGCTTTTGCCATAAATATATCCTCCTATAATTTTAATTTTGTTCTGCCATCATTTCAGAATAAGTTTTAATTTTTCCAGCACTATCGCCAGCACTGTTCTGTGTGTTCCCTTCTCCAGGTTTGACCCCTGAAAAGTTGGGTTCTTTTTGTTTTGTTTCTGTGACTTTAAACAACATCTTACTATCTTCAGCAGTTTTCAGTGCTTCTAACTGTTCATTAATCCCAATCAGAACATCTCCGTCCAACTTGATTTTATCCATATCAAGTAAAGCCTTAACTGCTCTGGTATTAATAACATTTGAGCCAAGTAAAGTTGTGTCAATCGCACTTTCCAGCTTAAATTTAGCAAGTTCAGCCTCAAAATTATCTTTTGCCACCTTATTGTCTCTTTGCAAGTTTTCAATAGTCTGCTTCATCGTTTCTAAATCTCCTGAACTATTTTTTTAAATTCTCAAGCTGCACATCTCTATCCTTCAAATCTTTTTTTCCAGCTGTTTTTTGGTATTATTCACTTCATCAAATCTTGATTTTGGAATAAATCCTTTCAACTGTTCAGCATTTACTGATAGAACCTTTTCTGCCTGTTCTTCTGACAGACCTAATTTTAACAGGTCTTCTTTGTTCATAATCTTTCACTCCTATTCATTTTTTTACGTTGTATGCCAACGAGATTATTTTTTTCTGATTTGTTCTTTTACGCCTGCAAATTCTAAAAAGGCGAAAATAAAAAAAATCACGACTAAATTAATAATCGTGACCTTTGTAAAATTTAATTATTTCTCTAATTCGTGAATGTCATAATTCATAAATTGCATTCTGCCTATAATATCTTTCTTAATTTCATGCAGCACTTTAAGGCTCTCATCCAGTTTCTTCATTTCCTGAAACAGTTGTAATCCTGACTCAGTTACACCTTTTCTGCATTGATTTTTAATCTTTTCCCAATGTTCGGTAGTTTTCACTAGAGTCATATAAGGTTCAAAAATATTCAATAACAACTTCTCTTTCAATATCAGAAATATTATTAACTTTTAGACAGAATTTCAACTGCATCGTTTTTATCTATTAAGGTCAGACAAGCACTACTTTTTGTTGGCTTCTGGATTTTTCCTTTTTAAAATTTAGCAAGTCTGTCCCTGAAATAACTGTCTTGTTTGTAATTTTTTTGTGAAACAGAAAATCTACTTATACCCAAAAACATCAGCCAAATCCTGTAGCAGCATTACCACTTTTCCATTATTATGAAATTTTGAATGGCTAATCGGCAACCCTCTCGAAGTCTTTTTGTTCTGTCTTTCATAAAAACAATTCTGGATACATTCTTCTTTTTTCCCAGAAAAGCCTCAGCTAATACATCTTTTTGCTTTTTAACTGATAATCCATTAATTCTTTTTCAACTCATCACTAAATCTCGCTGGATTTATTTTTGCCAACCAAATTGGCAAGTAATCAAAGTTCCAGTAGCATAGTTTCTTTAATTCCAAATCCTGTATTAACTGAGGGTTAATTTTGACCCCACCTTTAAAAAGCTCGTCTTTTTGAATTTTTTTCTTTTGATTTTTATAATGATCTTCATTCATCCCCAAATTATTACATATATCTTTTTACTACCACATAAACTTTTCCATTTTTTCTTCAATGGCTCTAATCTTTTTGTTTTTTTAAAACATACTTCTTTTGCAATTAAATTATCCATTTTTCCTCCTAAAATGTTTTTGATTTTTAAGAGAATATATAGTATAATATTATTGCTTAGATAAATTATATTATATACTCTCTTGTTTCCATACAAGGGAGTTTTTTAATTATTAATCTCTTCCTCTATCTTTTTCAATTAACCAACTTGTTTTTAGTCTTTTTCAGGTCTTCCAATTTTGCTTCTAATTTTTCAGCTAATTCTTTATTGATATTAACGCTAAATGTTTTTAATTTTTCTCCTTTCTTTTAAAATAATCTGCTCTGCTTTTTACTCATCTTTATCACTCTCCTTGTATCTCGACACAATTATACTATGTATCGCGACAAAAGTCAAGAACTTTTTTAAAAAACTTGTTACGCCCCTGAATGTTGAACATGTAAAGAATAAATCCATCTTTGGTCAAGAGATATTCTTTATATTTTTCTCTTTTGATTAGAAACCCTGTATTCATTAGGGAAAATCAGAAAGCCCAAATTTGGGTTCTCTGAATTTACAGGGGTTTCAAGTATATTTTCAAATCTCTTATAACATGAGAATGCCTTTTTCCCCAACCCTTTCGCAATAACTCTACTGCTGACAACTAACCCGTAATTTTTTTATTTCTTTCAATTTTTTTACTAAATCCATAATGTTTTTCCATTAAATTTCCTCCTAAAATATTTTTGATTTTTTTAGAAGTCAATATGATATAATTCTATTGGTGAGATAGAAATATCATAAGACTTCTTTGTAAGAGGTCTTATTTTTTTATTTCTCCTCACTTTCCAAATCTTTTTATCAAATTTAAAATATACTCTTTTATTCCAATTCCCATATTTGTAGCTTTTTAATTTTATTTTTCTTATGGAATTCTGAATCTACTTTAAACGATATATTTTTCTTATTTTTCCATCTTAACCTCCTAACATCTACATATTACACGTAAACGTGTAAAAAGTCAAGAACTTTTTTTAAATATCAAGTTTTTTTCTAATAAAGTTATTTGCAAAGTCTTTTATAATATCCAGAGATGTTGCCTTAACTCCCTTTATTTCCATGTTTTTACTTCTGCCCAAATATATTTATTTCAGAATGTTTTCCAGATATGAATGTCCTGCCAATGTTAATCTCACTGGTGCTAAATATCTTCCTTTTCCCATTATTGAAATATATTCCCCTAAAACATATCCAGCTTCAACTAACACTTCTGTATGATATTCTATTTCATCCTCTGTGTAACCTTGTATCTGTATGTCGTGAATTCTATTTTTTCCCATCGCTATTCTCCTCAATGTAAATTAGCAGTTCCCTTTATTAAATCTGTATTCAGTTTCATAATTCTATCCTTTCAAGTCGCTCTGTTATTTCACTGTATCGTTTATCCCTTTTAATAAATTATATGCTTTTTTTCATCATTGAATTTTCTTCTAAATACTGCATACCCTTTAACGTTAATTGAGGTTTTATTATTTTTTTATATCGTAATTAGCACCCATTACTGGTACTTTTACAATCCCGCTAACATATTGACTATCTATTAACTCTGACATAAGGACTTTCCATCGTTCTTTACTTACATCTAGGTATTCAGAAGAAATACAATAGCTGTCAAATATCTCGTAATCCATACTTTCTTCTATTGCTTTTTAATATTTTATATATTATTTTAAAATTTTTCCATCCCATCTCCTATACTATCAACAACCCTATCTCTTGGCGGAGTTTTGATATTTCTTCTCTTATTTCTTCTTTTTCATATTCTTTGAAAAAAATCAGCTAAATCTATTTGTTCACCTAACTCTATAGATTTTTAATTCTGAGAATATAAAATCGTACGAATCTAACTCCATATGTTTCCTTATATATTCGTCTTTATCTATTTGACTTTCTTTTTTTCTTTTTCATCAAATCTCTAAGTTCTTCTCTATTTTTTTATGTAATTTTTGTAAAATGTTGTATTTTTAATATCCATGATTGAACCTCCTGTACCTTAATTTTTTTCTGAAGCAAAAATACATCTGCAACACTCTATTTCTTTCTTCATCATCAAGTTTTTAAAAGCTCATTAGGTTTCTTAATGTAATCTTCTATCTCTTCTAAATATTTTTCGACACCATAAATTTCCGAATCCAATTCATGTACGTATTTTTTTCATCAATTGCTCTCATATACTTAAAATTGTTGTTTCTAAAATATCGAAATCTCCGCCACTGAATCCCCCACTCATGCAATCCTTTTTGGATGATTGTGCGTTATGGAAGCATTCTCAAAAGGAATCGTTTCAATCTTGTGTACTGGCAGTGAATTGCTGTCTCCTTTTTATAACATATATTTCTCCACGCTCAGTTACAACCATAGCACTTTTCATAGGTATTTTTTTGACTATTTTTTTCTTCATATTTTTTTGCAAAAAGCTCTTCTACACTATTATACCTTGAATCTTTAATATTTCCAAGCAATCTATATCTTCCTTCAGGAACTTTTACAGTTGTATTGAGAAATCTTTTATTCGCATATTCAATTTCCCAGTCTTTATATTTCATATCACTTGGCACGTAATAAGTTTTTCCATCTTTATCCCTTGCAGCACGTTCTCCTTCTTCCTCATCTTCAAAATATGGAGCTGTAGTTGTCCTGCAGTTGACGTGAAATGGTGGAGCAGTTGTACCAATTTCATAATCCTTAAACTCAAAAACTTTACCATCAAGGCTTTGACAAATTTCAGAAGTTCTGCTATCAAGAGTTGCAACAACTTCGTATCGTTCAATATTCAAATCCTCATAAGTCTTAATTCTAGCTTTAGAAGCATAAGCGGCACTTTCAGTATAGACAAGCCTTGCTACATTACTTCTGCTTGCATTCATTCTTTTAACAACTTTTTCTATTAAGGTATCTAGCTTGTCTCCACGAATAAACGCTTGAGTCATTTCAATATGTAACGTATTTATCAATTTATTTTTGTCTTCCCATATCCTGTCTGAAAAATGTTTACCATCAGAAGCCCAAGGACTAGAAATAACAGTGTCTACCAATTTATCATTCATCTTATACAAATTTGAACCAATATCCATACCAGTACCTTTTGCTATCTCAAAAAAAGTATGATTGTATTGGTCTTTATACAATCTCGACAAGTACTCCTCAAAACCTTTTCCATTATCATCGTACAATCTTTCTATTCTTGCTCGTACCTGAAGTTTTAATGCTTCTAATCTCTCTATATGATACCTTGCACTTGCATTTTCAAGTTCTTTTTGAAATGATAACCCCTCTTTCCCGGAGCCTTTTTTTATATACTCTTCCGCAGTCCATTTGAGCTCCTGTTTTTCTTTCTTACTAAGCATTTCCTTCGCATCTGCTAAAGATACTTCGTTATTTTTAGCAATTCTATTATACCAAACTTCGACATCTTGATTTATTCTAACAATAACCTTATCATATTCAGCTTGCTGCTTCTTTATTTCTTTTCCAGCCATTTTATTAACGCGTTTTTCTTCTTCTATAAACCTATCTTTCCAATAATCACTCATTTATATCACCATTGCGGTTATGTGCAACGTTCCTAAAATTTCCATAATCAGTTTGCTCTTGCATTTCTTGTTCTGAGTTTTCTTTTTTCATTCTTGCAAGCTCTTCCTGAACATCAGTTACCCAAGGGTGCTGTGCAACAAGTGTCTCCTCTGAAATTATCCCAACCGAATTTCTAATATCTGAAATAGCCTGACTTTCATTCACAAGAATATCTCTATTAAGTACAACTTCTACTTTTTCCTTGATAAAGTCGCCCTGCCCTGTGTTTTTCAAATGATTTGCCACAAACCATATCATTTCTTCAAAACTTGCCTGGAACTCAGTTTCAAAGTCATTTGCTTCCAAATCTATATCTGAATACATTGAACGTATATTAAGTTGGTTCGGGTTATTCCCAAGAGTGTCCGCCTTGCTGTCAAATCCTCCGCCATTTTCAATTATGGTCTTTTTTAGCAGCTTCACAATGCTTTCATAGTTACTGGCGTTCACTTCAACCTGTAAACTAGAAACTTCTCCGTCTTCACGAACTTTAACCGCTCCAAACGTGGAAAGATTTCTTCTAAACTCGCCTAAATTTTCACCGTCATAATTTTTAATGATTAAAATTGTATTCCTGCTATCTTCCTGCATGTTATTCATAAAATCACTTATAAGCGTGTTTAAAGCGTCCTGTAGCGATTTTACTCTTTTAAGCAAGGATTGTTCTAGCTCGTCGGCTTTGAAGCATATAAGCGGTATTTTCTGCCAGTTGTAAGGCTTGTCATCAACACTTAGGTATGCCTTCTTTTCAATTGCCGTAAGTTTTGTATTGTTCATTTTGTAATACTCAACTCCAGACTTTCTGTAAATCTCAACATAGTTTTCAGTATCATACGTCCCATTTTTATAAATCTCTCGACTGTAAACTCTTATTGCATAATCAAGCTCTTCATGCTCATTATCAAGCCAGACAGGAATAACCTCAACTGAATTTAATCTCTTGAATCTTAATTTCCCTGTTTCATCAACATACAAAAATAACCACCCAAGTCCATTGTTGTAGACATCAGTGGTTACTCTTTTTAGTATTTTTAAGGAAATTTTTTTATCAAACAGTTCATTTAATTTATTATCATATTCCTGATTCTCGCTTTTTAATACTTGAGTTTTTAGAAATTATATAATTTACTTTTTGCTTTTACCAATTTTTTTATACTGGTTATCCACTATTCTATTATTTGGTAAATTGTGAATTTCTGTCAATTCACCATTTTTCTCCGATAGCTGTTCTTTGCCTAAAAAGTATGTCATGTTTCCCACGATAATAATCATTCCCATCTTTCATTTCTCTATATTTCCGACTCGCAAAAAAATACCACATTATAATATTTTCAACTTCGCTAAGATTGATATTCTGTTCTCCCATTTTATCTTTTCTCCTAAACAATTTCTTAATAAATTTAAACATTTTTTTCTCCTTAATCAAAAAGAAAATGTAGGGCCTTTTGAATAGCTCTCTAGCGCATATCTCATAGCATCCATTAAATGGTTAAAATCACCAACTGGTTTATTTATTGGATTATCAAATTTATCTTTATCCCACATATAATTTGATATTTCAGTTATAAAATTCACACATCTAGGATGGATAATAATTTTTATAATCTTGTATATACTGAACTCCGTTGTTTATACTATCCTTACCTTTTCGTGACTTTCTTATACCTTTCAATCCTAAATCATAAAGTTCGTCAATTGACTTAGGCTCTTGACTATCTGCCACAATTTTTTCTTTTCCATAGCCTTTTCTGATAATCTCTTCAGCGATTTGACGGTTTTTCATTGCGTTTTTATAAATCTCGTCAAACACATAAATTTCCTTATTTGCTACATCAATCAGCCCACAGAAAAATGCTGACGGATCATTGGTATACCCAAAGTCTAGTCCGAAAGCTGATTTCACACCTTTACGTTTTGAAATTTCATTGACATCAAATTCTTTTTCTTCCCAGTTCTCATAAACAAGCCCTTCAACAATTCCCCAGTTTCCAAGCCCTGCCACCTGATAACGTCTAGGGTTATTTTTCTTCATATCCTCAAACAGTTTCTTGTCACTGTCGTCAAGCCATTCATTACACATGTAGTTGGTTGTCTTTGCCATTATATTTTCGTCTTCAACATCGAAAAATCTTTTTTTGAGCCAGTGCCGTTCGTTCCAAGGGTTAAACGTGAGTGTAATCTGCTTATATAAAGGCTCTTCAACAGTACCTCTTATACTTTCGTCAAGCATATTAAAATCCTGCTCCTTGTTTATCTCATAGGCTTCCTCAATCCACGCCCAGCATAGATTTCCAGTTTCAACTGTTATTGAAGTAACTTTAAGCGGATCGTCCAGTCCTCTAAATAGTATTTTCTGCCCTGTAGGAATATAAATTATCTCCAATGGACTTTCCTTAACTGACCAATAATCATTCACCTGAAGTGTATTTATAGCCCATTTCAAGTCTGTAAAACAGCTGTCTTTCAATGTCCTGTAAACTTTTCTTATTACAAGCAAGTTTGCTCCAGGATATTTCATCATTGAATAAATAAAAAAATAATGCCGTTGTCTTGCTTTTTTTACTCGCCCGGCTACCCTTACAAACTCTGTACCTTCCTTTGAAGTTCCAAAAATCCTTATATCCTTTTCCAACCAGTTCTGGCAGTTTAACCTTCTTACTCTTCAAGTTCGCTCTCACCTACAATCATAACAGGCACAACTCCTTCAACTTCAACTTTATCCGTAAACAATCTATATCGTTTACCAAGCAATTCTGCCGATTTAATTCTTTCACGCAATCCAATTTGTTTTTTTATTATCCTTGCCTCACTAGTTCCATCGCCAGTTCCCTCAACAACTACAGTTTCCTCATCAAGTTCACCTCTCATTGATTTGGTCAGAAACTCAAGCACTTCTTTGGCAGAGGCTGTCCTTTCATTTTCTAAAACCTTTAATTTTTCATCAATATATCTTTTTACACCAACTTTTGCCAAGTTTTCACTTGCTACATTATTTAAATTTTTTCCTTTATACCCTGCCCTTCTGGCAGATTCTGTTGCATTCCCAGTTTCAATATAATAATCAGCAAATCTTTTTGCTTCTCTGTCAATTTCATGTCAAGTTCTCCACCTCCTCAAAAAGAATATTTATAAAAAGACAGCTTTTTAAACTGTCTTACACTTACAAAAAAATTTAAGGTTTAATGACAAGTACTTAACTCATACTCTTACATCCTAACATATTATAACATATTAAAAATTATATACAATGCCAAAAAAAGTGCCAATTTTTTTAATTCAGTATACTTTTTAACACATCATCTGAAAAAAATAATTAACTGCAGTTGCCTAATCATAAAGTTTTTATGCCTTTTTGCTGTTCTTACACTAATGTTTAATTTCTCAGCTATATCTTCAAAGGTCAAATCTTCAAAAATATTTCATCTCGATTATATTATAATATTTATCGTTCCTAATCGTATCCAAGGCTCTTTCAACCATACTAATTACATTTTTCTATTCTTTGCAATTTCTTCCTGTAATTTTTTTCAATCCTATTTTCTACTTTTTCTAATTCTGACAGATATACTTTTGCTAGACTGCACATTAACTCCAGTTTCTCTTTTTCTGAATTGATATTCCCTCTTTCTTCAAATCCTCTATAAGCATATTTTTTTGGGAATCAATAGCACCTTTTCAACAGTTCCAGTTCCGATAATAATTTCTCTGTTTTTTTGAAAAAGGTGTCAATTGCTTATCTTTTTCTTATATCCTTATCATTCTTAATTTTTCTCTAGAATTTTTATCTGCTATTTTTCTCTATATCTTTTTCATTCATATACTTCTGCTTCTCCTTCCTGATATTCGCACTCTGTAAATTTTTATTCAAATGATTTATAAAAAAATATATAACATTACTATAAATGTTATTGTTCCTAAAACATCCTTATTAGTCAATATCTCTCTCATAACTTATTCAACTTCCCCTCTTTCTCAATAATTTCTTTTTAACTTCGGTTCTTCAAACAATTCACTTTTTCCTATTTTTTCCCTTTTTTAGGGCCTTTCATATAATAAACCGGTTGGCCACTCTTATCTAATTTCGTCATATTAGAACGATGAACTTCTTTAAATGCTGTAAGAAATATCTCATTGAAATTATTCTTCTCAATTTTGTCGCATATTTCTATCAATTCTGAATCACTTGAATCAAAATATAATATTCTCGCAACAAGGTCGACATTTCCTTTACATTGCTCTAATAATGTTCCTATATACACATAAGCCATATCCACAACTGCATCTAGTTTCCCCACCGTATCATTTTCTATCTCTGCTTTCATGTACTCCGTTTTCTCTTCCATAAGCAATAAATCTCTTAAGTGCTTTCTTTCCTCTGTCATATCCTTATTTAAAAATTCTTCCTGCTTGAAGACCAAATAAAATTCCTTGACCATTTTAGCCATCATTTCCCATTGTTCCATCTATTTCTCCTCTTCTCTTTTATATTTTTCAATCCTAGCTTTTAGACTAGACAGTAATTCATCTTGAACATCGCCTTTGCTTTGCAATGCTTTCATTACATCCTCATCTCTTGTTTTTTGAGTAACAAGGTGATGAATTATAACTTTTTCCTTTTGCCCCTGCCTGTGAAGCCTTTTATTCGCCTGCTGGTAAAGCTCCAAGCTCCAGTTAAGACCAAACCATATTATATGGTTCCCACCTGCCTGTAAATTAAGTCCATATGCTGCACTCGCGGGATGTGCCAAAAGTATATCAATCTTCCCCGCATTCCAATCTTTTTCGTCATCAGGAGTTTTTAGTTCCCTAACCTCCAGCTTTAGTTTTGACAATGCTTTTTTCAGCCTGATCAAATCATGTTTAAAAATTATAAAAGACCAACGCAGATTTTCCATTTAGTTCTTCCACAAGCTCTAAAAATCTTTCAATTTTGCAATTATGAATCTCATAAATATTTCTCTCGTCATCATAAACTGCTCCGTTTGACAGCTGCAACAATTTATTTGTAAGCGCTGCCGCATTTGCCACATCTATGGCTTCGGTATCATTTAAAGACAAAAGCCATTCCTTTTCCAGAGTTTCATATTTCTTCAAAGATCTGTTGTCCAATGTTACTGGAATCACATTATAAGTTATATCGGGAAGTTCCAGATAATCTTCAGCCTTCATGCTTATACAAATATCTCCAATCTTATTTCTTATACTTGAATCTGCTCCTTCCTTCAAGGAGTATTCCCCAAAACTTCCATAGCTTCTGTAATCAAAGAATTTATCCCGAAAGGCAGTTATGTTTTTCCCCAGACGCTCCCCTCTATCCAGTAAATAAATTTGAGACCAAATATCTTTCAGCCCGTTTGGTGCTGGAGTCCCAGTCAGCCCAACAACTCTGCTTATTTTCCCAAGCACAAGCTTTAAAGCCTTAAATCTTTTACTCGCATGATTCTTAAAACTTGAAAACTCATCAACTACAACCATATCAAATGGCCACTCATTCTTATAATATTCAACAAGCCAAGATACATTCTCACGATTGATTATGTAAATATCGGAAATTGTATTCAGTGCTTTTTATCCTTTTAGTTAAACTTCCTAAAACTTTTTGATATTTTCAAATATTTAAGATGATCCCATTTTTCAATTTCACCAGACCAGGTGCTTTCCGCAACTTTTTTCGGCGCTATAATAAGAACTTTATTAACTTCAAACATATTGAACTTCAGTTCGTTAATCGCTGTCAAGGTTATTATCGTTTTTCCAAGTCCCATATCAAGCATTAATCCTACGCTCTTGCCATTCACAATTCTGTCGATACAGTATTTTTGGTAATTGTGCGGCACAAATTTCATAATCCATTCTCCCCTTTCTAATTTTGTAGTTCTTGTTTGATTATAAAGTCGATTTGAGTTTTTGAATCTATGACATAAACCGTTTGTCCGCATTGCCTTATCCTCAAAATCTGCTTACTCTGCGACGGTCTTGGCTTTTTACCAGGTGCCTTAAGTTCCGCAAAAGAATACTCTTCCGTTATTAAGTATACACAGCCTGTCAGGTACTCCGGCATTGCCGGGACTCACAAATTTATAGCACAGTCCACCTGCTTTTTTTATTTCTTTCGCCAAATAATTTTCAATTTCTTTTTCTAGCATTTCTACCTCCAAATAAATTTAATTTTCATTAATTCGAGTTCCTAAAAAATGTCTACAATCTCCGCGCGCGCGTATAGAGATGTTAAATTAAAGGGAATATGCGTGTATTATTAAATATATTAATATTTCTCCTTTATTTTAATATTCTATATAGGGTTTTTTTATATATTTTTGTAGTAAATTATATAGTAAGTACCATAAATAAAAGGGTTTTATCGGCTACAAAAGTATGGCTACAATCTTTTTTTAATTTTTTTACCATTTTTAGCCCCTAACTCTCGTTTTATAAGGTTTTTCGACGGCAACAATCTTTTTGTAAAATGGCAACAAAACTACCAAAATGAACTACAATCTTGTTCTTTAAAACTTAGAAAATCTTAGAATTAGCCCTGAAAAACTTTGTAGCCAGTTTTTTTATATTTCAATTTATGTTTTTTTAAAATATCCTTTAATTCCTTTATTTATGGTGTGTTGAACCTTTTTTAAAAAGTGCTACAAACTTATTTTTTTATGATTTTTTTCCAATCCAAAAATTCACTTGGTGAAACTCTTTTAAACCCCCTTTGCTTGCCATAATTTCCAAACTTTCTTGGGGTTCTCATTCGCTCCCATCCTGGTATGCTTTCCATAATGCTGTTTATCTCCGAACTTTCAAAATTTCTTATATTTTTGGTCTGCATTCCGAAGCATTCAACTAAAATCTCAACAGCACAAATTTTATCCCGATAGATAAAGTCTCCTTCATAAGTGTAATTGCCGCTCAAGTAATCTCTCCGCTTATCAGGAGACAGTTTGTTCCAGTTATCTGGGACTTTTCTGTCCAGAAACTCTTGGATTATACCTTCTTTAGGATTCGATACCCTATGCTCTGCCTGATATTGTCTTGAAAGCTCTTCAGCTTCTCCAGTAAGCATTAAGACTTCCCCAGTTTTATAGTTTTCGTAGGCTTCTGCCCAAATTTGGTCAACTTCGTTATCCAGATCGTCCCAGATTGATTTTCTAGGTTCATTGATCCCCACGACCACTGGCCAAAAACGACGGTTCCCCGTTCGGTCTCTTAAGAACTCCCAGTCATTTGAAGTACCAAAGAAAACACATCTTCTAGGATATTTATTTGTTCTTCTTCCATATGCTTCCCTGTAAATATCCTCATTTTTACTCAAGAACTGCTTTATCAAATTAGTTTCAGTCTTATTAAATCCTGTAAGTTCTCCTATTTCATTAATCCATGTTCCTGAATCATTTCAGCGGCTTCTTTTTCCTTCAAAAATTTTTGTAAACTGTCCGAGTACCATTCCATTCCTAATTTATTCAGAAATGTGCTCTTACCTAAGCCCTGCCTACCTGTAAAGATTGGCATATAATCATACTTAATGCCGCCTTCTACCGCTCTTGCAACTGCTGCTGTCAAGGATACTCTAATTACTGCTCTCGTATAAACATTGTCTTCAGCACCTAGATAATCAATCAGCAAGGTTTCCAGTCTTTTTTGGCCATCCCATTTTAAATTTTTCTAAATATCTTTTTACCTTGTTAAACTTATTTTTGTGTGAGTTCAATAAGAGTGCATCATTTATTTTCTTTTCTCCGCTTAACCCAAATTTAGTTTCCAGATAGTTTCTTAGTCCGCTGTCATCGACTTCCTCATATTGCCTTACAATATTTGATTTGTTCCATGGAATACTTCCTAAAACTACTGCTCTGTTTGAAAACTCATCAAGTGCCATTTTCCCCTTTAAGTGGGGGTCATTTTCTAATACAATTTGAACATTTCTTATCGTTTTTTTAATGACTCCGTTAGAAGCTATCTCAAATTTTGACATCCAGGATAAGTCCTTTTCGTCGTTTTCTTCTTCATTGAGAATTTCAAAGTCATCTTTCGCATTATATATTTCAGCATTCACGATATTTGCTACTTCCGAAATCCCTCTTGCGAGTTTGGACATTTCAATAAATGAAGGTAATTTTCCATTTGGAGTATTTTCTTTTGCATCGGTATCCAAATTGGAAAACTTATGTATTCTCACTAAGTCAAAAGCATTACATAGTATTCCACTCGCAGGGTCTGTCGCATGGTGTGAGTAGCTGAACAAATCATCATATACAACTACTCCGCCGTAAGTACTTCCGCCTGTATAGGTCATCCTTTTTCCATCGTCTGACACCTCATAAACATCTGGAATAAATTTATTGACAGCTTCTATAATTCCATAAGTTTTACAGAAAGCTCCAATTATCCCAGTTTTTTCTAGTGGGTTTTCCTGCTTTTTCTTTAGCCGCTCCAACATCTTTTCAGAACCGGGAACTTGTGGCCACTCCCTCATATCGTGCCAGTCATCATACATTTTTAAAACCGCTTTTACATCAAACATAGGAGATTCTATATCATATTCATAGATATAATTGCTATCTTTTGAACAGCTAGGCCAGTACATTAATCTTGCCGGTTCAAAAGTTGTGGGGTCACACATTGAAATTCCTAACATAGAACCAATCTTTCGTGCTACAGGTTCATATTCATCACAAGTCATACTTTCATTTGCCAAGAAGATTACCCGAAGCCTAGGAGCTGATTCCGTGTACTTACGGGTGCTGTAAACCACATAGCTTACTCCTAGATCTTTTATCTTTTTTAAAACTTCTAAAGTCTTTCCTGGCTTTATGCTATCCAAATCCAGCGTTATCAAATTTCTGCTTAGCAGATTTGAGTTTTTTCTTCTGCCGTCTTTCAGCTCTCCACCAACGAAACCACCTACATCTTTTAAGTCGTCCTGCTTTGCTTTTGGCATTTTCATATACTCTTCCAATGTTTCGATGCTTCTAAATGGAGTTTTAAGTCTTTCTATAAACTCTGACCAAAACAGCTTCTCCTGTTTCCACACCATATCTTTTCTGCTATTGGCGGTACTTATTGATATTTCTCTATCTGTCATACTTTTACTTCCTCCTTCCATTAATCCTTTTTATAATACATAGTTTCAAATCCATCAGCCCTTAACAGCAGCCCTTTGGCCCATTCTATTTCCTGCCCCATTATCTCGCATACTTCATCTACCGTTGTTTCCATAGGAGCTTCAATAACTACTTCGTCGTGAATGTGCATTACAATTTTAAATCCCTTTTCAATTAATCTTTTTATCGATACCGCTAGACAATCTCTGGCGATTGCCTGTACAATATTTTCCACTAATTTTCCGCCATAGGTTTCTGCCGTTTCCCATTTTCCAGTAGTTTGATTCTGCGCCATATAGGTTATAACTTTTGAATCCCAGCTGTTTAATCTTGTTCCAGGATTAACATAGTATAGTTTTCGCCCACTTGGAAGCAGTACTGTTAAAAAATCCAGACCATTCGATAGATCCCCTTCCTTTTCAAAAATAATGCCGTTCACGGCTTTTCTTCCACCACCTTCGACAACTTCTATAGCTGTGCTTCCTATTGCCCACCAGAGCCCTGTAATGTTCTTATTTGAGTCTCTCCACATCCTCACTATGCCTGGCAACTCTTCTTCAGTCAATCCCATGTTTAAAGCTCCCATTGCCTTTAACGCACCAGGTCCTCCCTGATAGCCAAGAGCAAGTTCTGCGACTTTTCCTTTTTGTCTCAAAGCGTACTCAGGATTTCCTTTTTTTATCTTCTCAATTGGAACTCCAAACATTTGGCTGGCACTGGCTTCATAAATTTTCCCATGAGTTTTAAATACTTCACTTCTCCAATGCTCTCCGGCAAGCCAGGCGATCACTCTTGCTTCTATAGCTGAAAAGTCTGCTATTACAAACTTTTTCCCTTCTTCCGGAATAAAAGCTGTACGGATCAGCTGCGACAAGGTGTCAGGAATGTTTCCGTAAAGAATTTCTAATGTTGCGACATCCCTTCTTTTTACGACCTCACGAGTTCCACTTAAATTCTGTATGTAATTTCTTGGCAAATTTTGAACCTGTACGAGCCTTCCTGCCCATCTGCCAGTTCTATTTGCTCCATAAAACTGTAGCAATCCTCTTACACGATTTTGTTCACCTAATGCCGCCTTCATTGCAACATATTTTTTTGTGCTTGTCTTTGACAACTCTTTTCTTATTTCCAGAACTCTTTTTACTTTCCCAGTAACTTCTTTTATCACTTTCTCTACTGTTGCTTTTTGCAAGTTTTCAACTTTTACATCTTGGATTTTTAACCATTCTAACAACTGACTTGTGCTGTTTGGATTATCAAGTCCTGTAATATTTCTAGCCTCATTCATTAATTTTTCATTCCAGTATTCGCTTATCCACAATGAGCTATCAACTAAATCAGTATCTAACGCAATACCTCTTTCGTTCATCCTAATATCCATCCGCCATTGCTCCCATTCGTTTTCAGGAACTTTTACGCTTTTTAATTTGTTCATTATCGCCATTTCTGCCACTACATCCTGCCTATTATATTCCACAAACAAATTCCACTTATCCAAATCGTGATGCGGTAAATTTCTTGTTCTTCCACCGTTAGCCCTAGTTGCTTTGCAGGGGATGGAAAAATATCTTATAAGTGCTTTCCCCGACATATCCTTTTTCTTATCTTCTTCAAATCCTAATGCTTTACCCACTTTACCTAATCCGCCAGGAAATCCAGCATAATAGGCGTGTACCATTGTGCATTTCCATTGCTCTAAATTAGTTTTGAACCCAGCACGATTCAAACAATACCATTCAAAATTTGCATTGTAGGCCCTTAATTCAGTTTCATTGTCACTGAGCCTTTTTATAATCTCATCAGGAACTGTTTCTCCCTGTGCTAAATCAATAACTTTTACTTCCGAGCCGTTCAGTGAGTAAGCAAAAAGAAGGATTTCAAAATCATTGCTTTGAGCGTATTTGTATAAACCTGATTTTCCAATGTCTATACTGCTGTAAGTTTCAATGTCTATATTTAATACATCCATATTTTTTTTATCCTTCTTTCTGTTTTTATCTATTTTAATCTTCTATGCATAACACTTTTTTACCAAGGCATATCGTCATCTTCGACAACCTGGAAATCCTGCTGAGCATTTCTTCCTCCGGCTAAACTTTCACCATCTTTTATCTTTTGTACATTTCCTAATCCAACTCCGATACCTCTTTTATTCATGTATGCATAAGGGTAAAAGTTAATTGAGACATTAGCATAAATTCCGCTATAAATTTCGCTTTGATCCATAATAGGCTCCACTTTAGCATTTACTACTTGTGGCGGGTAATCCACTTTTGCTGATGCATTAATAACCCAGCACCCTTTGCATTCATCCCCATAAGGTGTTCCATCTTCTTTTTTCCCATCGCCGTCTTTTAACGGAGAATTTATTTTAATTGGTCTGACTCCTCCCCATTTATCCGAAACTCCATATTCTTCCGCCGCTTTTATCGCCGCATCTATTTTCAGTTTTGTTTTTGTATCTCTCTTATCAATTAAAATCGTTGTGCTATATTTTTCCTCCTGTCCTTGAACCGCCGCATGTGGTTTAAATAAATGAACATAACTTAATCTTCCTCTTACTACTATTCTTGTATCTGCCATAAAATATCATCCTCTCTATTCTTCTATTTTTTTAAATTCATCTGATGCATCAATTACATCTTTTTCATACTTTTTTCTTTTATCCGATTCAACTACCAAAGTTGGCTTTCCCTTCGGCTTAATAATCAAATCTCCTGCAATCTCTCCAAATCTTTTTTTACCTACAATCCCCTCAAGCTGTGTCAGCGGCAGCAACCTTTTTTCAAACAGTAAAGCCTCTTCAACATCATTTTCCTTAAGTGTTTCCACTAATTTATCCGAGTCTTTAATTTGCCTAATTGACCTTCCTTCCACAACTTTCCATCCAGGAATCTCTTCGCCATTTAATAGCTTTGTCAAACTTTGATTTTCTATATCTTTAACCCATTTGGCTAAGTCTTGGGCCTTTTTTAGGATTTCCCCCAGTTCTTCATTTGTCAAAATATTTCCTTTTAACTTCATTTCAGTTTCAAGTTCCATATTTTTCTCAGCTCTTGCCTTGCACAAAGCTTTAGCCCTGCAAAAAGTGCATTCTCCCGGAGTAAATTCTCCATCACCTTCGTAAGCTTTTTGTGCGGCAGGTTTTACTTCATTTTCCGCCCAGTCCATCAATTCTTTAGAACTAATTTGAAAAGTGCTGACGCTATCCAATCTTGGCTGCACGATTCCCATATCTATGAGGTCTATGTCAAAATAAAGTGAATATTCTAAGTAGGCTCCAAGTGCATAAAGCATTAACTGCGGATTGCTTTCAGCGAATACTGGAACCCCTTTTCCATATTTTAAATCCCTGATATATAAAACTTTTTTCCCTGTATCAATGGATATGAAATCTGCAGTTCCGAATCCATCTGGCACATATTCGCTAAAGTTCACTTTCTTTTCTACTACCGTAGTGCTTATCGGATTTCCGTTGAACTTCATCAATAATTCTTTTATGTGGTCAACATAAAATTCTGTGAATCCGTCCATTTCATTTTTATACAAATCATCTGATTTTTATCTTTTTTTAGTTCACTGTTATATTTTTTTGATTCCTAACGGACTTAGATATTTTTCTAAGCTTAAGCTCTGACAGTTCATGTGCCAATGTTCCTTCTCTTGCATAATTGGATGTTACATCTTCAAACATATCTTCCATTCTCGCACTTGGCGGACACTTCATCCATCTTTTAGCCCCACTTGCACTAAGCAAAGCGTGTCCTCTTTCAGAATGATTTATAGCCATTATATTCTTACCCCCAGTTCTCTTAAATCGTTAGCAAAATCTAAATATCTTTCATCAGATAATGCATCAAGTTTTTTAACTTCATATTTTTCATTAAGCAGCTTTTTAATCTCCAAGCCTTTCCCAAGCCCAGAACCTTCGACACATCCAGCTCTTAACTGCTCAAGCGTCAATTTCGGCGCAACAGCTTTTGGAAGTTCAACCTTTTCTTCTTTTGTTCCCTTTAATTTTTCATCCTTAACAGGATCCGCTTTTATGTTCGCTTCTGAACTTTTTCTTTCTTGAATATCGCTTGTTATTCTTTCAATAACAGCTTCACCTTTTATTATATTATTATTTCCCAACGACATTATCGCCTTTGAAAAAAATTTTTCAATCACAGGTCTGCTGCCTTCTTCAATTTCGATTATTAGCTTTATTTCCATAATTAATCTATCCTTTCTAAAATTTATATATTTTGTTAAACTCTTAACGCCAAAGGCATAATGAAGTAAACACTGTTTTCTTCATTATTCCCTTTAACTTTTACCGAACTTCTTTTTGTTTTAGCAAATGTAGTTCGGTTATCCTATCTTTCACAATATTTAAATAATCAAGTAAAAACTTAACATTTAAAGCAATTCGCAAATCTTCCCCAGATTGAACAGTTTTTATTTCTTCATTCACCGTTACTGCTTCGTTTTTGTCCGAGTATTGTAAGTTTGTTGTTATGAAAGTCAAATGTTGCTCCATTTTTACTCTCTTTATTACTTTTACAAACATTTAACACTCTTTTTAGAACATCTTTAAATTCTTTTTGTGTTCAGTAATATCTTTACATCGTAATTAGAATTAGATATTATAGAATTATAATTCGGATATTGTAAATTGTGAGGACAAAATTTGACTTTTAAATTGCCAAACCACACACAAAACTGGTTTTCGTTTTGCACTATTTCAACAGTAAAATCTTGTTTTATATTCATCTTAAATATTCCGTTTGCAACCTTGATTGGAATAAGAACATCAATTGTTCCATTTGTTTTTGTATTAAATTCTTTCTTTGTGTATGACATCCTGTAAGTATCTGTCGCAACTGCTTCCAAAAATATTATCCTTTGCAATTAATTTAACCCCGCATGTTGCTAAATTCTCTTGATCTGTGTCGGCAGAAATAATCGCTTTTTTTAACAAATCTATAAAATCAGACTTATCTATTTTTGAAGGTTTCTCCATCTATAACTTCGGTTTCAATACCTTTTTCTTGAATACAGTTAATTATTGCCGCTGAGTTATCTGTCTTGACCAAAAGTTTCTCATATTCTTCATCATAGTTAATGATAACTATTTCATCGTTGAAACTGCTTAATGAGTCCTTCATCGCCGATGTTTCTACTAATGCGCTTCCTTCATCAACCACACTAGCGTTATTCAATCTATAGCTTGCCCAAATTCTGTCCTTATCAGTTTTGCTAATATAAACTTTTCCATCTTTTGACTTTATTTCCAGAAAGTCGTTTCTCCTTGTTGAAGCAATTCTTTTGAGCCCTGTAATTGCTTTTAACAGTTCTTTTTCTGTCTACAGTTAATTCCATTTTTTTCTTTCCTCTTTCTATTTTTATATTCTACATCTTCTAAAAATGCTATAATTTCATTTAATTTTTTTCCAACTTTCCATCCTGTGTTAAATAATCAGCTCCTACAGGAATCCTAAATCGTACATCTCCATATGTGTTCGGCTTCCAACCTGACTTATAATAATCGACAGATAAAGTCTCTACATGCCCAGAATAATTGAAAAAAACAGCGTATTTTTTTCTATTGAATTAATGTCCAGGCATAATTCAGCTATTTTTCAATATCTTCTCTTTCATTAACTTTTTCCATTTTCTTTTCATCCTTTCTATATTTTTATAGGCTGACATTAGTAAAAAAATGGCAACTGCATTATTAATAAATATTTAGGAAGTATAATGTCAGCCAAGTTTTTTATGGAGTTTCTTCTCTCCAAAGTATTGATTTGTTCAACTAAATTTGTTATAATAACTTATAAGTTAATGACTTATCCATTTTTCTTACTTAGCCAGTATTGGACAGTTGCTGGCTATTTTTTTATTTTCATGGCCTCTTTTCTTTTATAACCAATCCATGCAATTTCAATTCCAGCTTCTTCAAATGCCAATAAACTTATAGCATCCTGTTCAAAGTCAGCTTCTCCTCCTTCTATGATGACCTGTTTTATTTCCTCAAATTTCTTGTCCGTTTTTTTGTAATAAAAAGTTTTTAATGTACATTCTATTTTTTTCTTGCCAAAATCTTTTCAGTTTCCGCTGTACAAACGTTTTTAAAAAAACGTTGTAGTATGCAAATATCACAAGTATCTGTTTTGTCGCAGTTTCAGTATCTCTATACCTAGTTTTTAAATATTTGCCAAATTTAGTTTCTAAAATTTTTAATTCCTCCTGGTACATTTTAGAAAACTCTGCAAGCACAAATTCATTCTTAAAATCCTGTATCTTACGCTGATTAGGGTTCTGCAGCTCTTCATAGTCATATTCCTTTACAAGCCTTGTCACAATCCTGAAACTTCTCTGTATGATGTCCTCAAGTCCAAAGGTACACCATAAAGTATTATTTTCCGCTAATTTAGGTATTTTGGTATCACCTCTTAAAATGTTTCCATCCGTGATTCCAGGAATATTAAAATAATTTCTGTAGTGCTTGCATAAATTTGACAGGCTCATCATTGAAAAGACCTTCGCTCTTTCATTTTCATCCGTTGAGAATTTTGTGTAATCTTTTTGCCTTTGATATAAGTATCTGCTTTTCTTCTTTCTTTTTTTAATTTTTCTCTTTATTTTTCATAACTATTCTCCATTTTTACATCTTTTTAAAGAATGACGGCCACCAAAAGTATTATTGTCAATAATATTGGAAACGCTAAATTCCCTCCAGCAATCCAGTACCCATTCTCTAATAACTTCTAATTGTACTATAATCGTTGTGACTGCCAGAAATAATATCTTTATCAGATCTCTTGTTGTCAACATTTTCATTCCTAATCCTTCCCCCAGCTCTTGTACTCTTTACTGTTTACAAAGCTGTAAATTCTTAATCCTATGACAGCATATAAAGCAATAGTTGTTATTATTACTCCAAAATTCCCATCTTTAAAATCTTGTGTGTTGTTCAGCATAACTGCAACCCATAATATTCCCCAGTATGCCCAGTTTCTTTTTTTCACTTTTCATCACCTTCTTTAATTTACATATTTTAACTCCAAGAATTTCTTATAGCTCATGCCCACATATCTTTCAACTTGTATTCTTTGTATGTCATAATCCCAAGCTCCACGGGGTCTAGTTCTGGTCGGCTCTCTAGTCTGAACTGCAGAGCCAAACTTAAGTCTACCAGTTTGTAGTCCCATTCTTACATACTGCTGACCTTTTCCGATAAACTCTGCAGTTTCCTTAATTGACAGCTGCAATTTTGTAGCCTGTTTCCTTATCCATGATTCTGAAACTTCCATAGTTTTCTTCCTTTCCGGGATTGCCGTCCCTTAATTTTTTTTGGTGTTTGTTTTTCACTACTTAGTCCCTTGACGATAATTTATGCTTCATTTAACCACTTCCTTTTATTTTGATTTTCCTTCCCCTTCAAGGTATAATAAAAACAACTTACAACTGAAAGGAGGTGTTATTTTGTTTCCAAAAAAATTCCAAAAAGAATTGATTCTACAACTTGAACACGCTAAGAGAATAAATAAAATGTATCAAAACTTTTTTATCCAAGGAAAATATAACCCATATTCAATTAGCAGTTCAGCAACAAAAACAACTTGATACTCAGGTAATCCAAAACTTGGCTTCTGCAGCTAAACAGTTCCAAATGTATGACAACTTAATTCCTAATTACAACGGATTAAATGAAGCTCTAAACTCAATTATTTCAGCTTATGAAACCAGTAAAAATAATGAGTTTGAAATTACTATTGAGAATGTACCAATTTGTATTCCTAAAACAAAGGTTGATGAATACATTGATAAATTCAAAAAGTTTAAAAGTTCCTGATTCAGTTGCTGTTAAATTAGCATTTATCTCATACCTTATTTTGAGATTTGCTCCTTTAATTTATATTTTGCCTGCTTTAATTCCTTTTATGGAATTCTTACTTAAACTCTTTATTATATATGGCAGACCATATATAAAAGAATTATCAAAATTTCAAAAACCAGAAATTCTTGCCGAAAAAAATTAGCAGATAATACTTTTTCAATTGTTTTCAGTTCGGTTATTAGTATTATCGGTTCTTTATTCATTATGAAAAATAAGAAATAATTTTACCTAAAACTAACTTCTATTATTACTTCAAATAAAGTTCCAACCAACCAGTAAAATATCAAAAAGGTAGTATTTTATATATTGCCTTTTTTTATATTCTTCTCATATTTAAGATAAATAATAAATGTCATTAAATATCCCAAACAAATTAAAATCTGTTTTACCATTCAATCACTCTCGCTTATTCGGATTTATACTAGGAATTTTTAAAATAAAATACATTATAATTCCTAAAATGATTAATATACTTGCTATTACAATTTTATAAAAGTTCATAAAAACAAATCTTTTTAAATTTTACTGGTGTGTGAAAAAAAGCAGTATATTAGCCAAAAATTCACCGACTATGGATATAATCTTTATCCATAGTTTTTTTAATTTTTTCATATTCTTTGTTTTCTTACCTCCTTCATTTAAATTACTCATTTCATCCGACATTTTTTTAGATGTTTGTCATACTCATCTTTTTAATTTTTCGTATTTTACGAATTAGATAAGTAAAAAAATACATCGTATACGTCCTCTTTTTTAAATTAAGTAGTTTAACAATACTCAAAAATCTCACTTCTCGTAAATTCGCTTTTTATTGTTTAATTTACCGCTTAAAGTAGATAAAGCCATACCCAAAAGCCTCTCCAAAAGCATATTCAGAACCGAAATTTTCTCTTATTTTTCCTCTTAATTTTGAGTTATTAAACTTCATTTGATCACCTCCTATTTCGTTTTTACGAATTAATTATATAACACAAATTTTATTTTGTCAACACTTTTTTTCGTAAATTACTAATTTTTTTACTTTTTTTCATAAATATAATTGTATTTTACGAAAAAAATAGGGTATAATTAGAGTATAAAATTGAAGGAGTAGAACGATGAAAAAGAGAAAGTATTGCGACTTTTTGGGGACAGACTAAAAGAAGCCTTGAAAGTTAATAATATGACACAATCAAAACTTTCTGAAATTTCAGGAATAAATACTTCGACTATTAGTGAATACATAAAAGGAAAATATGATCCTAGTAGAAGCAGAATTTTTGAATTTTCTGAAATTTTTAAAAAGTGAATCCTGTATGGTTAATGGGTTTTGATGTGCCAATGAAAGAAGAAAAATTAGAAAAAGAACCTGAAATACCAGAAGTTGACACAAGCGTATTGACAGCTGAAGAACTTGCGGAATTTGAAAAAGTGACTCAGACAAATAAACTTTTATTTTTTTCAATGGTATTGAAGATGATGACCACGACATGGCAGTTTTCAAGAATTTGATTATAGATATTTTACTAAAACAGCGAAAAAACAAAGAAAAGGAGTAGCATAGTGGGTAGATTGAGGAGCAAGGACAGGTTTAAAAGAATTGCAATAGGATTGATAGCAAAATACGGAACTAATGATCCGTTTGAGTTGTGCAATTTGTTAAATATAAAAAAATCATTTACGAAGACAACTTCAAATCCTTTTTTTGGGATGTACTGCGAAGTAAACAAAGAAAAAAATGTATCATAATCAACTCAAGCCACGATGAACTGACCAAGCGAATAATCTGTTCACACGAACTGGGCCATTCATTCCAGAACTTTGAAAGCGTAGTATTCATGAAAGAAAACTACCTGTTTGGGACAGAAAAACTGGAAAATGAAGCAAATTACTTCGCTGCAGCACTAGTATTCGGAAACTTGATTCCAAATGACTTGGTAAATGACGAGAATAGAAAAAAATGTTGAATGATTTGATTAGGTATTTATAAAAGTATGGTATACTGGTAGAAATATGAATAATAAAGAAAAAAATTATTACTAGTAAGTAATATACTAAAAAAATATTTTTAGATAGAGAGTATTTAAGTTCTTATAAACTAGCAAAAAAACGACAGGTTTGTCAGAAAAGACAGTTAGAAAAAAATATTTATAAAAGGAGTGATTTTTATGGAGAGTAATAAAGACGAAGGAAATAAAGCTTGGGGTAAAAAATTTTGGTTAGACCTGATAGAAAAAGAAAAATTTAATCCGTATGCAGTCGGAATGATTACCTTATTTGCCGTATTCACTTTAATTGTGGTTTTAATCTCAGTTGGAAGCGGAAATACGAGTAACTCTACCACAGCAGAAAAACAGATAGAAGAAAGCCCAAAAGTAGACATGGGGTCTGAAAAAAGAAGAATTTACGAAGAGTTAATTAAATTAGAGGACTACCATTCACCAAGTTGGAATGCTTTATCCGAAAGTTTAGCTCAATCAAACAGGTATAAATCTTATTCGAACGCTCGAAAGTCAGAAGATGTTTTAATTAACATATGGTCTAAGCTGAGAGATATAAAATGTAATACCACCGGAAACAACATATTCGACGAAAAATGTGAAGAAATTTTAAAACAGGCTAACAAGGCATATTCGGCGAAACGAATGGCGACCAAAGAATTGATGAAATGGTTGGACGATAACTCACCTAAAAAACTTTATGAGGCTGAAAATGCTATGGAGTATGCCGTTTCAGAGTGGAAATCCTATCAAATGCTGTTAGCAAAAAAATTTCCGTTAATATCAGGAAATCTCGAGACAGTAAATCTATAAAAATAGGAAATCTCGAGATAATAAATCTAAATAAAATTACAAAACTATAAAAAAAGTTGTGTAAAAAAATGAAAAATTACAAAACTATAAAAAGTTGTGTAAAAAAATGAAAAAAATTACAAAACTATTATATAGGAGAGTGTAAAAATGAATATTAATTTTTAACGACATTAATATACCAAAACCATATATTCCAGAAGAGCTTCCAATAAATTTGGATGGTATTTTTATTAAATAGAAATGTTTAATTTAATAACTACTGCAAGTAACGAAATGGGAATTTATAAAGGATTTTTTTAAGTAACACACCAAACCCTATACTACTTATATCACCATTATTAATCCAAGAAGCTGTCCTGTCGTCTAAAATAGAAGGAACTCATGCCACACTTGAAGATTTCTTAAATTATGAAGCTGGAAATAAAACTGAAATCGAAAAAGATGAGCTTCATGAAATTTCTAATTATAGAGCAGCTTTATTTTACGCTCTCGATAATATGGCAACTTGTAGCACAATCAATGACTCTGAAAAATTTCCTTTAACTATAAGGCTTTATAAAAAGAAATGCACAAAATATTACTAAACAATGTAAGAGGGTCCTCAAAAAGATCCAGGTAATTTTAAAAGATTACAAAACTATATTTCATCTGGTTCTACAATTTCTTTCACTCCAGTGTCTCCAGAGCTTACTGATAAATTTATGGGGAATTTGGAAAATTATATACACTTTGATGAAATTCAAATATTGGTGCAATCTGCTATTATTCACGCTCAATTTGAAATGATACATCCTTTTCAAGATGGAAATGGAAGAATAGGAAGACTATTAATCCCTTTTATTTCTTTACTATAAAGAGTATTTACCTTATCCTACTTTTTTTATATGAGTAGTTATTTTGAAGCTAACAGAAAAGATTATATTATTAATTTGTCAAACATTTCAAAAAAATAAGAACTGGAAAAAAACTGGATAGAATTTTTATTTAAAAGGAATTATAGAACAAGCGAAATTGAATACATCAAAGGCACAATACCTATTAGAAGTTTATAACGGTATGAAGGAAAAAAATTATCACTAATATTAATTCAAAAATGGAATAAATATTTTAGATTTTATATTTCAACACCCAGTATTCAAAAGCTAAACAAGTTTCGGAAAAATTAAATATACAAAATAAAACTGCATATAATTTATTAAATCAATTTGTTGAGTTAGGTATTCTTTTCTAAATTATCTGAAAAGAAAAAAATATTACTTTTTTTATTCAAAACATATCTTAGGAATATCTAATACTTAAACTAAAA
>BNJU01003938.1_pt1 | contig 45895 bp, 48 predicted proteins | sample 8539281 | NCBI WGS metagenome assembly BNJU01 (sample SAMD00202456, study PRJDB9452) | human saliva metagenome | isolation source: human saliva | place: Japan
CCTTGCGCAGACAGACCCCGACTTCGAGCTACTCGTCGCGATTGACGGCTCCCCAGATAACTCAGCCCAAGTTATTACCGAATACCTAGAACGCAATCCCGATGAGCGCATCCGAGTCTTCGATAACCCCAATAACCAGGGCGTCTCAGCTGTACGCAACCAAGGACTCGACAACGCTCACGGCACTTGGGTAGCGTTCATCGACTCAGATGATGCTTACCACCCTGAATTCCTTGAAAAAGCTTTCACGACGCGGCACGCACCCACGATGCCGATATAGCAGTGTGCGGGCATACCCTGATCGACCCAAACACAGGGCGCACCCCCAGAAGGCGTTTTCCTCTCGGGGCGTTCAGGGGCGAAGAAGCCGCGCTCAAACTTCTTGAAGACCGCATGACCCCCTACCTGTGGGATAAGATTTTTCGCGTCAGCACCATTGCCAAAAACGCGGTTCCCTCACGATATTCACCGCGCCGAAGACGCCTACTTTGTCACGGCGGCTTTCACCAACGCGCAGCAGGTAGTGACCATTAGCGACTTTCTGTACGATTACACAGTTGATGCCGGTGGCCTCACCTGGGGTCGAATCACCCCCGTTGACGAGCGTGCGGCTTTGTCGCGTACCTGCGGGATGCCGCTGGTGGGCTGCCGTCCAGCCCGCGCGGTCGAAAAGCCATGTCTACCTCCCATGTGCTCACTTTCCTCAATAACGCTCAGCAGGCACTCATCGTTGGCGGCCCTGATGCGGAAGATGTTATTAAAAAATGCAGGTCTGAGTTCTCCTGGTCGCAGGTTTTTGATACCGCACAAACCCGCGTGATATATGGGGCTGCTGGCGCGCTCCTGAAAATCTCTCCGGCTCTCTACCGGGTGCTGTACGGGGCGTACGTTAAACGAACCTACGGGCTATAGGGTACGCGGCCTCAGCTGGGGGTGCTGGCAGCAGCACAGGTGCGGCGGTATTTTTGTCCCCAAAGCAGCCGAGTAGTTTTAACGGGATATAGTTCGGCTCAGCGCGTTCACGGGACGCGCTAACCGCCCCTTTGATAGGGTGGTATATGATATGCCCCGCCGTGAATATGGAGAGCCTCTCAATGGTCACTGCCGTGCACCCCCCGAAAACCACATCTGAAAGCAAAACCGTTCCAAGGCAACGCCTCGTATACCTAGACCTCATTAACACGGTCGCAATCGTGTGGGTGGTGCTGTTGCATGTGCGTTTCATCATCCCGGATAACCCGTCCTCTTCGGCGTGGTGGGTTGAAAACATTCTTTCTGGTTTCGGGGGTGCGGCCGTCCCGCTGTTCTTCGCGGCAACCGGCATTAACCTGCTCGAATTTACCCGCCGCGAATCTGTGGGCACGTTCTACCGTAAACGGTTCACCAAGATCCTCATCCCCATGATTCTGTGGGCGCAAATCTACCTATTTGCCCACATCTGGACGGACTCCACCCCATTCCCTGATGCCCACCAGATTCTGCGAACGCTGCTGGCCCCCAGCTCTGAAGCCGCCACCCTCTGGTATCTTGAGGCCCTGGTGGGGGTCTACCTGGCGCTCCCAATTTTCTCCTACGCCATACGCGGCGCCTGGCAGAACCAGGCACCCGCCTCACGCACCAAGTTCCCTGTGGCTCATGGCGGTATTGGGCCTGCTCCTTCCGGTACTCACCCACGCCGCCCACCTCATAAACCCCAGGGTTATGCCCGAATTTATTGCGCCCCTCACCGGGTATCTTGGGTTCTGCCTCCTCGGGTACGCGCTCGCCCACACGGAACTTTCCCGCAGGTGGCGCCTCGTCGTCTATGCGCTGGGCGTGGCAGGTTTAGCGGGCTACATTCTTGGCGGCGCCTACCTGATTGCGGAGCACCCCGCCCTTAAACCATTGGCGCGTGAGTACCTGTCGATACCGCTCATCCTGTGGGCGAGCACAGTCTTAGTGTTCTGTAAGTATTCGCGTATCAACCGGGTTTCACCCGCCACGCAGGGCATTTTGAAGAAGCTTGCCGCGCTCACCTTCGGGATTTACCTGGTGCACCTGCTGCTCATCCAGATACTGCAAACCCTTCAATTTCCCTCTCACCGATGTGCGGTGGGAGATTCCCTACACGCTCCTCGTGTGGGCCCTATCCGTGGTGACTGTCTGGGCGCTGCGGCTTATCCCGCCGGTACGCCGCTGGATCCTGCCCTGATCGATGCGGCCTTTCCAGAACACGGTAAATGCTGAGCCAGCCCAGAACCCAGCATGGCGTCTACACTACAGGGGCTGCATGATCAGCGGGTGCGCGCATCAGGCTCTAGGAGCTTCACCAGAGCAATCAACAGGAATAGCGTCACCACCACCCACAGGATTTCTCCCCAGCCAAGAGGCCGGAAGAACGCAACACCGTAGACCATGATTATCATGGATGCGACCGCCAGACCTATTGAGCCAATGAGCGGAACACGGCGCGATAGAAAGATATGTGCAGTCCACAACAAGGCCAGCAGCACAGAAATAACAGAAAATCCTCGCCACCATGGCTCTAACCGACTGATTCCAGGATCATCCGATGTGACAACTGCGGCTATCCAGCCGGTAGCAGCCAACGCCACGATGGCCACGGCCATTAGGCCTAAAAGCCATATGGGAAGCACCGTTGTCCTTGTTCGCCGCATTAGTCATCAGATGCGCCTCCTCGCCTAGATAAAGCCAACCCCAGCACCCCCACAACGCCAGAGAAGATTACAGCGGTAAAGCGTGCCAGGAATACCGCGCAGTCACCCTTTCGGCGTGAACATATACATTATTTTTAAACCTTAACCTGAGAATTATAAAAATTCCAAGAGGCAGTGGAATGCTCATTCTGGCCCCTTGAGGCAGAACCACCCGTTTATTTTCTTTATCTTTCGTCATAAGGGCTCACCTTACCCGCTGATAGCTAACCCTTGCGATAAACTCTAGGGTGGACGCACTCACACGGTCATCAGTAGACTAATCTCAGCTCAGGAGTAACCACGTGCCGCATCATCATGCCGTCAGACGATACCCCACGCTCTATGAAGCGGTCTTTGAGCGTGCGAATTCGCTCAATTTCCTAAGACTAGTCCTCGCCTCGTTCGTTATTCTCTCGCACACACCGTCACATTGTGATGGGGGCGAAGGTTGATGCTCACCCGCTGCTGCACGAGTTTTATGTGTTCGGAGATTTCGCGGTTAACGCTTTCTTCTGCATTTCGGGGTTCTTAATCGCCCACAGCGCCTACCGCAGTGGCGCCGGGTCGTACCTTATGAAACGTGTGCTCCGTATTTTTCCGGGGTTTTGGGCGTCGCTGCTTTTCGTGGTCGCAATCGGCGGGCCGCTTTCAATACTCACCGGGCACGCCGCAACCGGCTGGAACTGGGCGGACGCTATCAGCTACATCCGCAGAAACTATGACCTGATGGCGCTGCAGTACCCGCTCTTCGGCGGCCCCGCCAATGTTCCCTTTGACAGCCCCTCCTGGAACGGCTCAGTCTGGACCCTAGAATACGAGTTTTTCTGCTACCTGCTTCTGCTTCCGCTGTTTTACCTGCCGTTTATCCGCAAGCACCTGAAGGTTTTTATTCCGCTGGCGTATGCCATAAGCCTCAGCTACTACCTGTGCAACCAGTACTTGGGGTATGACTTCATGAGCCAGGCGTTCGGTATGCACCCGCGCGATTTGAACGCTTCAGCGCGCCTGTACCCTTTCTTCTTTGCGGGTTCTCTGCTCTATATGTTCAGCCGGCGCATCAAAATTTACCCCATTATTTCTGCGGTGGCCGCCGTGGTGTGCACCGCCGCCGGGTTCTACTTCACCTGGCTGGTGCCGCACGTCAACATCATGCAGTGGACCCAGATGATTCTCGCGTACGGTGTGATAACCCTCGGATGCGTCATGAACATTCCACTGGGGCGCACCAACGATATCTCCTACGGTGTGTACATTTACGCCTGGCCGGTGCAGCAGATCCTGGTTCTGCTAGGCAGCGTATCTTTGGGTCTTGCCGCCAATATTGTGCTGGATGGTGCTGACTTTCGGGGTTGCCTGGCTTTCGTGGAAACTCGTGGAGAAACCCGCCATGAACCTGGCACGGCACCCCGTGGTTACGGGGCCAAACGCGCCGCACCGCAGTCCGCCGCCGCACCCTGTCCGCCTAAAACCCCTGAACCTGAACCGCGGGGCACCCCGGCAACCGCTGATACGAACCGTGTAAAACCCGCAGCGCACCCCGTACTGCCCCCTATCCGGTAAGAAAAGCTCACGACACGGGGGTACCTCAGCTCATCGGCTAGGGACAGGTTATCGTTGAGCAAAAACTCACGGGGTGCAGGGGCGTCTCTTCTTAGCGGGAGGCCCCGGCTCCCCGCGCGCCAAGGCGCTAGTGGGTTTCGCCCCGCACGGTGTTTTCAACCAGCATCTCACGCAGCGCCTCGCCTTCACTGAGGGCCTGCACCGAGCGGGCGTGAACCATCATCGCCGCCAGGTGCACCGCGAACCCGCACACCGGGCCCGCGCACAGCGCCGCAATAGCGCGAGGCACCAGAGGCAGCGGCGCGAAGAACGCAACCGCAACCGCAACCGCAGCCGCCGCGGCCCAGCCCGCCACGTAGGCGCGGTGCCGGTTAATGGCCAGCACCATATTCCCTGAAAGCGTCATTAACGCCAACAGGGCGGAGGCAAACACCAGCACCCCCAGCACCGTGCCGGTCACTACCTCGGCGTAAGCTGCCTGCGCATCACCCTTAGGCGGATATATGAGTTTAAACAGCAGGGGGCCAATCAGGTACGCCGCCGCGGCACCCACCGCGCCAATGCCCAGAACCGCCGCCGCCGGTTTAACGAACGCCGCCGCCGGGCGGTGCTGCTGCTTCAAGAACGCCGACACGGCCACCCCCTGAAACGCCTGCAGGGGGATCATAATCGGTGAGCGGGTAATAGAAATAGCCAGAAACAGTGCCGCCATGACCAGTTTAGTATGCTCATCCTGGTTCGGCTCGCTCTCATTGAGAATATTGGGGAACCCCATCATGAGCACCGCCGCCGCAGCTGAAGAAAGAAAAGACCAGATCAGGTTCAGGCTGAGCTGTTTGACGTCAATGTCGGCCCGCGCAGACCACGCCTTACGCCCGCCCGGGACGAAAAGCGCCAACAGTATCCACAGCATCATGGGGGCGACGGTGGCCACCTCAAGACCAACAAGCGTGGGCACCGCGAACGCGGCAGCCAGCATCAGCGTAAGACGACCCACCGATTCCAGCCCGCCAATGCTGGCGAACAGGTACCAGCTATCCCGCCCAGCGCTGGCGCCGCTCATCATAGCCTGCAACGCATAAAAAAACACCCCAGCGGCGATAGCGCCCACCGCCCACGGGGTGCTGAGAGGAACCTGCTTAGACGCCCACAAGGGGGCGGTGCACAACCAGCGCCCCGGCAAGCGCACCGAACGCACCAGCAACATACACCACACGCACCCGGTACACACCATCACGACGCGCCGCACCAACTGCGCGCGTCACCTCCGGCTGAATACCCGTAATAATGCCGGTGACCATAAACAGCGCCGCCCAGAACTGCAGAAACTCCTTCAGCTGTTCGCTCCCTAAAGAACGCTGGGCGATCATGGTGGCCCCCAGCGTCGCCACCGCCGCGAGAATAGAAGCCCCCAGCAGCGCAAAAGACTGGTAGCGGGTGACGGTGCCGTCAGGCTCCGCCTCCTTCTCGGTGCTCACGGCACCGCTGGTCGGGGTGTTATCGCTATGCGTCATCACCGGCAGCCCAGCTACTTCACCACGTGAACAGCAAGGTTTTTCACGCCCCGCCACTTTTTCGCCAGCGCAGCCTTCGGCAGCAGCGTCAGCGCGTGCGCACGGGATGAGAACCGGATGCGTGCCGCCTTCGCTGCCTTCTTCCACCCCAGGGCCTCCAGTTCGGCGGCGATCGTGGTGAAATAGGTGCGCTCCTCGTCGAAACGGGTCCCTTCAAGGGCACGCCACGAAGAGTCAGAACCGCCGTGGCGGCGGTACATGAACGCCAGGGTCTTATCGTAGAACAGGGCGCCGCCGTTCATCGCAATATCGAGCACCAGCGCCATATCCTGCACCACGTTCAGCCCCCTGCCGGAACCCGGTCTGGGTGATCGCATCAGCGCGCCAGCCCAGGGAGGGAAGTAGAACCAGTTGCCGCGCAGCAGCGACAGCGCAAGGTCTTCACCCTGCAGCAGTGTGGAATGGTTCGGCCGGTAGAACGCCTTCGTTTTCTCCACCAGGGTGTTTGAGGCCGCATTGTGCTCGTCAATCACCACCACGCCCGGCTGGAAGACGCTCGCCTGCGGGTGGGCCGCCGCCGCATCAACCAGCCACTGCACATAGTTAGGTAGCATCACGTCGTCAGCGCCCATGACCGTGACCAGCTCATTCTCCACGAAGGTGAGACATTTGCGGTAGTTGCCGTTCGCACCCAGGTTCTTCTCGTTGCGCATAGGTGATGCGCTCATCATTGAGTGAGGCGAACCAGCCGGGGATCGACTCGTCCGGGTAGCCGTCATCAACCACAATCAGGCGCCAGTCGGGGTTGCTCTGCCCAATCACCGAGCGGACGGCCTGCTTCATGAGTTCAACATTGCCATAGTAGGGGAAAAAGAATATCTACGGTCATAGTGGCTCCCAGGTGTGAGTGTGAGGGAAAGTTAGTTGGAGGATTTGGGGTGTTCGTTTCGGAGGCCGGGGTGTCCCGCGCCCTGCGGCACCCTCCGGCTGGCGTTGCAGGGCACGCATAATCGCCACTTCTTCGGCGATAGTGCGCGCATCATCAGTGAGTTTTGAGATGGCAAGGGTCAGGTGCAGGCTAATGCCCATGAGCATCACAATGGCAATCAAAAACAGCAGGTTCACGGGGGTTTCAATACCCACCAGGGACGAGAACCAGTCCAGCAGCTTGGGGAACAGCGCCAGCACAATCATGACACCGCCGACGCTAAGCCACAGCGCCGCGTACTTCTCTTTCATGTTCTGGTTGCGCACCTGCATGAGCACCAGGCACACCATGAAAATGACGATGATGAGGAAAAAAATATTTGCAGCCATACGTCTAGTTGCCCTCCACCGAAGTCTTCTTACGGGTCATCGACATGCCGAACGAGAAGAACGAACGCACCAGGTAAATTGCGGATTTAATGGGGCTTGACGAGGGTGTGCCGCCCTGCCGTTCACGCATCTCAACGGGAACCTGTTTCACGGTCAGCCCCGCACGGACAGCCATCACACAGGCGTCGATGCAGTCCCCCAGGTATTCGGCGGGCAGGTGCTCACAGTACTGGTTAATGGCGCGGCGGTCGGCGGCACGGAACCCGGAGGTGGCATCCGTGAACTTCTCCCCCGAAATCATGGTGAACATGCGCGCCAGAACAACCATCGCCCATTTACGCGGCCCCGACACCTTATAGTTGGTTGCCTGCGCGAACCGCGACCCGATCGAAATATTGGCGTCTTCCAGACCAGCCAAGACAGTGCGGATACCCTTCGGGTCATGCTGGCCGTCCGCATCCACCCTGAATGGCGCGGTCATAATCCATGCGGCGCGCATACTTATACCCGGTGCGCAGCGCCCCGCCAATGCCCATATTGTAGGGCAGGTCAATGACGAACGCCCCGGCAGCGCGGGCAATCTCTGAGGTGTGGTCGGTAGAGCCGTCGTTAACCACCACAAGGTCTACCTCGGGCATCATGCGGAACAGCTCGGTGATAGTGCCACCGATCACTTCTTCCTCATTCCACGCGGGCATAATGATGAGCGTACGCGGCTCGTGCGGCGAACTCTCTTGGGCCATGCAGGGCATTCCTTCCGGGCGTCAAAAACTTGAGACTGAGCGTGTGATTTTTTACATTCTATCAGTCACTTTTTGGCCAATCTAAAAAAATACAAGATAGACCTGAGAGTTAGCTCATCATAAGATTGTGTATCTTTATACAGGCCGGTTTTTCTTAGTTGCATGCCGTAATACGGTACAGGGTTGCGTCCCCTTTGAATACACCGGTTCCGCCACATTCTTATCTTTAAGGTCCTGCAGGCCGGGGTACTGTGCGCGGTGGTCTCCCCTAATATGCTCATTAATTTCAGTTCCCTTTAAAAATCCAGGTAATAGTACGCCTTTTTCGCTGCGGATTGCCGAGCAGACCGCTGAATCGGGGTAGCCTCATTAAGGTGCTGATATATTTCTTGAGCATTTGAGGTGGCAGTGTACTGGGGGTGCGTGGCAGTGACCTTATAACCGGTCAAAAGCGTACGCGAGCGAACCGCCGGTCCACGGCTGCACAACCACAGTGTCACCGGCTGGAACATACTCGTGCAGGGTGGTTGATCACATCACGCTCATCAATCGATATTAGGGAGCGCATGATCCTTCGGCAGGTACATTTGTTGTGTGACCTCAATATACCGCTGCATATTGGGGTCCGTCTGCGTATTGAACCCCAAAGGCACCAACAGCACAATCGCCAACAGAGGCGAAATAATGGCGTGACGCTCCCCCACCGGGGCGATGCGCTCGCCCACAAGGCGCACGGCTGCACGTAACCACAGGTAGGCGGCGTGCACACCCATCACCGCTACGGGGGCTGCCAGCGCGGGAACATTCGCGGCCAAACGGAACGGGTCGTGGTACCAGATGCCCAGCACCCAGTCGCGCCCTCATCCCAAGTCATCCAGCGGCTGGCAACGTAAAAAGTACATGGCGTACACCCAGCTGAGCACCAGCCAAATACCCACGCTGCGGCGGCTTATGAGGTAGTAGGCGCCAATAAGCGCGAGCACCGAAACAGTCCACAGCAGCCCGTTATAAATCTGCCCGTTGAACAGTGCCTCACCGATAGCGGTGCTATCACGTGTGGCCGGCTCCCAGCCCCCGGCAGCCTTAGGCGGGCGCACCACACCCCACAAAAAGTTCAGAATCACGGGGAATAGGGCCAGCAGCACCAGCTGAACCGCGAATATTAGCGGTTTCAGCTCCCTGCGCCATACGGCGCGCACCTGCAGCACAATGCGCACCAGCACGATCGGCAGCGCGAAGGCGAGCATCCCCATAACAACGTTGGGGTTCGCCAAAGCGATACCTAGCGCCACGAAAAATCCCCGCACACAGGGCGGGCACGGTCTCAATACGCCGGATCTGCACCGTGCGCAGCAGCTGGGCGAAAAGCCCCAGACCCACCGGCAGCGCCGAGATGCCCAGACTATTGGGGGACAGCACCCCGAAAGTTAATGAGAAGCATCGGAATGCCGTGTATGAGGCGGCAATAATACCCACGCTCAGAAGAGCTGGGGCGCTCACCCGCACCGTGGAACGCACCAGGTACATGAGCGACAGCGGCCAGATCACGGCCCCCACCAGCACACTCACCAGGTTCGCGGTAGCTGGCACGCTCACACCCGTCGCCCTGGTAGATAACTGTTGCGACGCCGTGCCACGCCGCGGGGTAGAATGCCGGGGGTTCACCGCCGGAGGTCATGCTGGCAATAGTCAGTGAGGAGGCATCGCCCGTATCCGCTATGTAGCGGATGGCGTTCAGGTGAAAGTTCGCGTCGTAGGTCTGTGAAATATATTCGGGGCGTCCAATGGCGCGGGCAATACTCCAGTACAGCAGCACAAAACCGATAAGAACACCGGCGTAACAGATGAGCATCTCCCGCGAGAACCAGCCGCGAATCACACGGTTCAACGGTTTCTCTGAGGCCCCGCCGTCCGCTGTCTGGCCGCTATCTACCGGGTGAGCGGATGCGGGCGCATCCAGCCAGCCGCGGCGCTCCAAAAACCAGCACAGCGCGTACATGATGGCCGCCACAATAACCGCGAACCCAAGGGGAACTAGCAGGGAGAAACGTATCCCCGCTTTAGAGGCCACAATTGCGCTCACACCAAAAATTCCGACGGAGATAGGCGCAGCTAGACCCAGCGCCTCCACGCCGCGTTGCCGTAAGGCTACGGCAACGATAAGACCCGGGATGAGAAGTATCAGAGCACCCACTATCAGCGGAATAGTGAGCGATGCCCAGGTCGTTTCCATTCGGTGTTCTCCTAGCCGTTGACCTTACTCTGCGGGTGTCTGCGTTCTGGTGGAATCAGACGGTTCTCCCTCTCAATAGTAGTGGGAATATATGAAGTCACAATATAGGGGCGTATATCCTGCTGTGCTGCAGGGGCGAAAATCGCCGGTATGGCGCGGTATGAAGGGTATCTGGTGCGTGAAGTTGGGACGGCAAGCTATGATGAAAGACAACTATGTTTTATGACACATAAAACTGCAATATTGGCACGACAGCTGATACAGCACCCCCGTTCCCCCACCAATGGTGCACAAGGTGCGCGGTCACCGCGCACAGCACTGCACCTTGAAAGCGAGACCCTCATGACCTATAACGTTGGAAACTACCTGCTTGACCGCCTCGCTGAACTGGGCGTGAACCACCTTTTTGGTGTGCCCGGCGATTTTAACTTACAGTTCCTCGACGACGTACTCGCCCACCCGGATATTAGCTGGGTGGGTAACGCCAACGAGCTCAACGCCGGGTACGCCGCCGACGGGTACGCCCGCATCAGAGGGGTTGGCGCGCTGCTGACCACCTACGGGGTGGGGGAACTATCCGCTATTAACGCCACCGCCGGCTCATATGCCGAAAACGTGCCCGTCATCCACATTGTGGGTGCGCCCTCGCTCGCCGCCCAAAACGCGCACCTGCGCATGCACCACACCCTCGGCGACGGCGACTTCCAGCATTTTGTGCGCATGGCCGCCGAAGTTTCAGCCGCAACGGCGGTGCTGCAGCCCGCCACCGCCGCCAGCGACATTGACCGGGTGCTGCGTGATGCCGTGCTGCACCACAAGCCGGGGTACATTATGCTGCCCGTGGATGTGGCTGTTGCCGCCGCCGCAAAGCCCGCCGCGCCGCTGAACGTAAACCTGCGCGTCTCCTCCCCCAGTGTTGAGCATGAGTTCCGGGTTGCTGCCACCGAGTTTTTGCGCGGCAAAAAGACCGCCGTGCTGGCGGACATTATGACCGAGCGCCTTGGCGCCACCGAAAACCTGCGTGACCTTGTGAAAAGCACCGGGCTGCCCTTCGCCACCATGATCTGGGGCAAGTCCATCCTGGATGAGACCTCCCGCAGTTTCGCCGGTGTCTACATTGGCGGGCTTTCCGCAGCACCACCCGCGCCACCGTTGAAGAGGCCCAGGCGCTCATCCTGGCGGGTGTGCAGTTCACCGACACCACCTCGGGGTTGTACACCCACCAGATTGACGCAGCCCGCACCATCACCGTTGATGCCGAACAAACCCAGATTGGGCGTAAAATTTTCGCTCCCTTAGCCTTCACGGATGCCCTGCGCATCCTTAGAAAAAGCCGCGCTGGATGCCGGGGTACGCCCAGCCGAGCACACCGTACCAGCGCACGGCGCCACCCCTGCCCGACTACGGTGAGCCCGAACCCTACCGGGGCGCCAGCCTGCGGCGACAGGCCGCTCACCCAGCAGGCGCTGTGGAGTATCATCCCCTCGCACCTGGATTCCCGCAATAATGTGGTGGTTGAGATGGGCACGTCGTTCTTCGGTATGGCGCAGCAGTCATTCCCCGCCCAGACCAGGTTTATTGGTATGCCGCTGTGGGGTTCGATCGGGTACTCGCTGCCAGCTCTGCTCGAGGCGGCCCTGGCGGATGAGCAGGCACGCGGGTGCTGTTCATTGGTGACGGTTCGGCGCAGCTGACCGTGCAGGAGCTCGGGATCCATTTTTCAGGCACCGGCTCACCCCGGTGATCTTTTCTTATTAATAACGACGGGTACACGATTGAGCGTTCCATCCACGGCCCCTAACGCCGCCTATAACGACATCGCCACCCTATGATTGGCAGAAAAATCCCGGCGGCGTTCGGGAGGGCACCGACCAGACGGTGCTGGTGCTGCGGGCGGCGACCGTGGATGAGCTGGCCACCGCCTGCGCAACCGCCCGCGAAACCCGGGATAAGGCGGTATTTATTGAGGTAGTCACCGACCGGGATGACATGCCGCAGCTGCTGCGTGATTTCGAGGGCCATGGCGGCCGCCATTAACCGCAAAGTAGCGCACCCTAACCGTAGGGCGTGGGTCTGCCCGCACCGTCAGCGAGCCCCGAACCCACTCGTCTTTTTCTGGCGCCCCGTGCGGGCCCGCGTCCCGGCGACTCTTGCCTTCAGCGCGCCGCGCAGTATTCACCGGATGCGCCCTGCCTCAAAGGGGCGCAATGCCATGCAACATTGCGCCCGGCGCTTCACAAAAAGTAAGTCTTAGAAATATTGAGACATAAAACAGGCGCCGCGCCCACCCGAGATTTACCCTAAAGGTAGATTAAACCGAGTGCAGCCGCAGAGAAAGAACCTACTATGACCGAGGTCGCTTACCGAACTGTAGACACCACCGAGCTCTTTAAGCAGGCGTTCGGGCATCACCCCGCGGGTGTCGCCGTCATTACCGCAACCGATGAGAACGGCGAACCGGCGGGTTTCACCGCCTCCTCCGTCACCTCCATTGCGGCAGAGCCGCCCATTGTGGCGTTCTCTCTCAAGGCAGACAGCGGGTCGGCCGGGAAAATTGCCGCCGCCGACTCGTTCCTCATCCACCTGCTGGATGCCGAAAACGTGCAGATAGCACGTAATTTCGCCACGCACGGCTACCCTCGTTTTGCGGACACCTCCGCCTGGGAGTTCATTGCAACCGGTGAGCCGCTGGTGCACGATATCCGCCGGGTACTGCGCGCAACCCCGCTCAGCCGGGTGGAAGCTGGCCCGGCCCTAGTCTTCACCGCCCAGGTGGAAGAGTTCGTACGCCACGACCTCACCGGCACCCCGCTCGTGTACCATTCACGGGAATTCCATGCGCTGGGGGAGCACTCCACCGTCAATTACGCTATCTAAAATACGCCGCTGCGAGGCGTCAAACGTGGCTTTTCGGCCCGAAATCGGCGCATAGGGCGCTGATGTGCGCTGAAAAGCCACGTTTTGCTGACCGATTAAGAGACGCCCGGCACCTGCGGGCAAAAAGCACTGGGATTACGAGGCGCACTAGGGTTAGATAGGTAGAACAACATAAAACCACACAGGTCAACACCTGAAGGAGAACCCCGTGACCGCCGACGCCGCCCCCCGCAGAGAGCGCCTCCGCCCCGCTGCTGCCTGAATCTTTGGAGTACACACGCCGCCTGATTGCGTTCCCCAGTATCGCCCAAACCTCCAACCTAGACATTATTGACTACATTGAGGCCGAATTTGCCCGCCACGGGCACACCGGGCACCGCAGCTACAGTGAAGACGGCATCGGGCCAACCTTTTTCATCACCATCCCGGCAGCCGACGGCACGGTGAACGGGGCATTATTATTTCGGGGCACACCGACGTGGTACCCGTGGAGGGGCAAATCTGGGACTCAGACCCGTTCACGGTGCGCATTGAGGGAACCCGCGCATACGGGCGGGGCGTGTGCGATATGAAAGGCTACCTGGGCGGCACTGCGGCTGCTGCCGCGCATCCGGCAGGGATAGACTGCGTGTGCCCCTGCACTTTGCGTTCACCCTATGACGAGGAAGTCGGGTGTGTTGGGGCGCCCGCCCTCATTGAGGAGTTCACACACCGCGGCGTTCACCCGCAGTTCTGCGTGGTGGGTGAACCCACCTCAATGCGCGTCATCTCAGCCCACAAGGGTGCGCACCGCGGCAGGGTCAGCATCACCGGGGTCGCCAAACACGCCTCTCTGGCCACGCACGGGGTGAGCGCCGTCAATGCCGCCGGGGAGTTCATTACGTTCTTCGCACGCCTGGCTGATAGCTGGGAGCAGGAAGGCCCGTTCGATCAGGCGTTCGTGGTGCCGCACGCAACCGGTGGGGTGAATTTCGCGCGCGGCGGCGTGCAGTACAATATCGTGGCCGAACGCGCCGTGCTGGAGTATGATTTCCGCATCTTACCGTCAATGACCACGGGTCCGTGGTGCAGCGCCTGAGGACGAGCTTTTTGGGGAAATCCTGCCGAGGATGCACGCCCGCGCGGCCCGTGCCGAGGAACTCTCGGGCGCCGAACCGGGGTCGTTGACGGCACAGGTGCAGGTGCAGCATGAGCTGCTGGCGGCCGTCCCCGGTCTGGGGACCCCGGACGATGCTGAGCTGGTGCGCCTGGCAAATACACTATTGGAGCTTTAACCGAGGGCACCGCAGAAGGTCACCTACGGCACGGAGGCGGGGCTGTTCCAGCGTGCCGGGGTTGAGAGCATCGTGTGCGGCCCTGGCGATATTGCCCAAGCCCACTCACCGAAACGAGGTGGGTTGAGCTTGAACAGTTACGGGACTGCGAGCGCTTCTTTGAGGCCATCCTGGGCTGGGCCTCACAGTAGGGCCCCTCCCCGCTTGTCTATGCGGCGAGCTGTTGTGCATTTTCGCGGTTTGTTTAAGCCGCCACGTACACAATAGGCTCGCCGAATACATATTGTTCTGTCTACACCCGAGTTAGGGTTGAATCTGATAAAGCTACCTTGCGAAAGCATCCCAGCTGCGGATGAACTCTTCATCTTTTCGTAGGTTTCAGCTGGTTTCGGCCTTTCAGGCATCGTTATCTCAAATCCTAAAAGCGGGATAATGGGGCGCGAGACGCACGGTTTTTACGAAAGGATCATCTGAATTCCAGCCTTCACGAGAGGCTTTTTGACGTTGATTTCTAATCAAGGCGCTGCTCAACATCATCAATAGCCCTCATCAAAGGCGTGTCGTGATGGAGTGCCGATGGCGAGCACATCAAGGTCGTGGGGAACTTGCCAGGCTCTCCGCTGCGGCGCTAGCCCATGAACCGTAAGTTGCCGCAGCTTCAAGACGCGGAACCTGTAGCTAAAAGCCTCACGAAGCGCCGGGACGGGACCGTGGTAACATACATAAGCTGCTGCAACGCTTGCCCCAACTGGGGGTATGCACGAGTGCATTGACGAGGCGACTCTTGCCAACCTGACGAGACTCTAATAGCCCTGCTTTCTCAAGTCGGCTCAGTTCCCGAGGACGGTAGCCTGCGATGCATCCGTAAGAGCCGCAAATTTCCGGAAACCGTGTATTGCCGTTCGGGATGCGAGAAAAAAGCGCGGTCACCTCACCTTGCAGGTTAACACGCAACAGGGGCAACAACGTGGTGCAGAGCGTTTTCACATAGCAGAATTATAACAATCATTTTATGAAAATGTTCCGCAAAAAGCGCGGTTTTTCCCCTACCCGCTTCTACAATACACCCCACCGCATAGTTATACCCTGCCGCAAGGAGCTGACCGGCACGCAGAAATCAAATCCGGCGGCAATCATGGCGAGTGCCATGGGGACTAGGGATTTGCTCGACCAGACGATCCGACGTGCGGGTACATGTGGTGCTCACCTGTTTCTCCTGATTTTTATAGCTAGTCAGGATGCGAATATGGAAGAGGGTTCCATGTGCCGTGCGTCCTTATTTTCTATCTCTAGCCTCCCGCGTAAAAAGTGCCTTTTATGTGAATAAAGCGTTAAAAATCCGCTTTTATTCACACAAAGGCACTATCAGGTCAATCAGGTGAGGTTGGCGCCAGTGAGTTATTGGCTGCTGCGATGGTCTGGAACTCGATGGCTACCACCTGAGCGGCTGCGGTCAGTGAGTCCGGGTCTACCGCATATTCCGGGCGTCCCGCTTTGAGGGCATCCGGGTTAGGCTGAATCTGGTGGATGGTGTGCCGTGCGATGAGCATCGCCAGCTGCCGCCCTTCTTCGGGGGTTTTGGTGATGAGGGTGCCGCCAGGGAATTCCCGTTAGTTCTTCTGCTCGAAGTCGCTGGCTCATAGTGTCCACTCAATCTGCGTATACTCGTCAACGCCACCGTAATGAACCGCCCCGATGCTCTCAAGCAAGTTTCCCCTGATGCCTGGGTTAAGCCACCCCTTATAGCCAGCGCCGTATCAGCACGTAAAAACCGCGCGTGATACACACCCCATTTTCCCACATAACCCCCACGAATACCGCTTATGTCTTTGGGTTACCTTATCCCAAAGTATTGCTATTTTACGCCGTATCACGTCTTATATAAATCACAGACAAAACCAAATATTCCAACATAAACACAAGCGGAGGGTTCCGTGCACACCATCAGCCCCCTACCTCGCCGAATTCTTGAGGCACGCTCATTATGTGCGCTATCGGGTGCGGCTCCATCGCCACCGTCGAGCTGCGACGCTCAAAGGGCACGGCGATAACTTCTTCACTATCGCCTTCGGCTGAGGTTTTGCCGTAGCTTTCGGTGTCTATGCCTCGCATCCGTATTCCAGCGGGCATCTGAACCCCGCAGTCTCCGGTAGGGGTTGGCGGCTTTTGGTGAATTTGATTGGGCATAGGGTCCCCGGGTATCGTGATCGCCCAGCTGCTCAGGGGCCATGGCGGGCGCGGGGCTGGTGTACCTGAACTACCCTGCCGCATTGGAAAGCCACCGCCGATCAGAAAATCAAGCTCGGCGTGTTCTCCACGGTTCCCGCCATTCACAACTACTTCACGAACGCGCTCTCTGAGTGTATTGGCACCTTCATGCTCGTCTTCTCGGCGCTGTACACCGGCGTGAACTTTCAAAGCCCAACGATTACCACCGGCGGCGTGGAACTCTCCCTGAACCTCAACGATGTGCTCAAACCCCTCGCCTTCGGCTTCATGGTAGCCGTGCTCGTAATCGGCTTGGTGGGCAAACCGGGTACGCCCTGAACGGCGCGCGATCTGGGGCGCGCATTATGCACGCCCTGCTGCCCATTCGCCATCAAAAGGAACCTCACGCTGGTTCTACTCGTGGGTTCCCGTCTTTGCCCGCTTGTGGGCGGTTTTATGGGCGGTGCATTCTTCAAACTCCTATTACGAGTGAGGTTCACCCTCTGGGTTGTTATCTCCTCGGCATGCGCCGTCGTGCTTTTCAGGGTTCGCGTATTGGGCAAATAGCCACCTGTGCCGCGCACCCAGCGCGGAGGTGATTCCCCAAGGCGAGATACTTTTTGGAAACGGCGGCAAAAGCTGCGGCAACCTATACCGCCACCGGGTTCATCGATTATCGAGAAAGCGAACCTACCAGCGGTAGATTCTCTGCCCGCACAGCATGAGAGCCGCCCAGTTGATGAACACTCGACGGGGCGGCTCCGCGCTCACCGGGCATTACGTCGTGCAGCTACCGCCATCCACTGACCGCAGAGGGCACGAGTGCTGCTACCAGTTCGCTTTAGTGGCGGCGCGGGCGGCACGGCGGGCGCGGAAGGCAGGAACGAAGCAGGCGCCACAGCATGCAACCGCCAGCCCCCTGGGCGCCCCAGCGGTGTTATTAATCAAAATCATCCACGTCGAAGGTGCGGTACGGGCAGGGTGCCAGCGAGTTACCGCTGAGCTGGCTCAGCTCAATGAACAGTGAAAGACCACCCGCCAGGGTGGATGCGCTAGCCCACCGCAGGCACCCGGCGGTGGCACCCCTCAACCGGAATGAACATCGCAATATTGAAAAATAGTTGAGCGAACACCCCGGTGGTGAAGCGGCTCAGTCCCCATCCTTTTGTCTGCTCCAGGGCTTGGCTCCCGGCTCCAGCCCGCATACAGGCGCGGATGAGTACAGGTTGGGGTTGCGCGGCTGCCCATCCACCCGGATGGGGGTAAGTGTGAACGCAGAGTCACGCAATAAACGCCGAGAATGCGCCCGTGACGAGGTAGTGGCGGATGGTGACGAGGGCGGTTAAAGGTGGCGCGCCCGAAGATGCATGGCGATCACCCCGACCGCAAAAAGAACGAGCAGGGGCAATACCAATTTCCGCAGCGAAAATAGCGGCCATCTGCTCGTTCAAATACGAGGTTTCTCACCCAACCCCTAATATGCCCTTTTTGGAAATATTCCCCGAATAAAATATTTTGCGTTGTGCTGTTCTCATAGGATACCCGGCAGGTTACGCTGCCCGCCGAGATAACCTGAATTCCCAGTGAATGACAACTCGCACGATGCATAGGGTGTGCCCGCACCCAGAAATCTTAACAGCTGTATGCGTATCACCTCGCCGAAAACACCGCCAGAACACAGCCGCCGCGGCCGTATACCCCGCGATGAGGGTAATCAGTGAAAGCGTTGGCTGCACCAGCCACCAGCATCACAAAAGCGCGTACCTGCCCGCAAAAAGTGCACTGCCGCCTCAACCATAGCGGTTGAAAACGTGGTGAAACCACCCAACAGTCCACAGAGAGGCCCCGCATGAAACGGCATCCTGCCCACCCAAAACGTTCACCGCCCGCACCCTGCAGCGCGAGGGAACCCAGAACGTTAATCACAAAGCACCGCGCTGATGAGCGCATCGGGGTGCGGCGGTGGCGCGAGAACCGCTCCAGATAGTGACGCAGCACCGCTCCCCAGGCCGCCGCCCACGAAGCGGCTGCCACGTCATCCCTCCATCTGCCCTATATCCGCTGACGCCCGCCGGGTGCACTAGGAATCTTGCTCCCCACCCAGTCCAGGCCCACTGGCGGCCAAACCTGCAATACACACGAGCATGGCTGCCCCCACTAGGCGCGCGCCATGGGCGCATCACCAGTACCGTTATGTTCATCGAAATATGTGAGCGCCGCAATGAGGGCAGCGCCGTGGTGTATCCGCCCAGCAGGCCGGTACCGAACGGTAACCGCTGTGGGCGTACCGCCTCATCTCCATACCGGGCGGCGCGCCGGGACCACCATGCGGTAAAGTGCCCAAGCGCAAACGCGCCTAACATATTCGCCACATAAATATAACTTGGGTGTATATTCTGCAGGTGAGCCGATCCGCCGCCTATAAACACCAGCGGCGGCGCGAGTTCTGCTCAGTGCTGAGAACGCCTCGCAGACACTAGCCTCTCGCATTACGCGTCATGGTGCGCACAAATCTAATCGGTACAGAACTACTATCGTAGAACATTCCTGAGCACCACTAACCGCACCAACGTCCCCTCACCTGTCTGAGGCAAAATCCGCGCGGGTAGCCTGCTCTCCCGTACTACCCACGCGGGTTCCCTGCCTTCCGTTGATCGGCAGCTAGCCGCGGCGTTTGTACTCGCCGATCTCGGATTTATCGATTTTTGGCCCGCGCCGCCTCTTCCACAGGTTCATTTTCAGCGCCCCTTTGGTTTTGACGCTATCGTCGTTTCCCCTTTAGGGCGGCCCGGAGGGCAGCTGCATCGGCTGAGCTCTCACTGGGTTTGGCAGCGGCGATCAGACTTATCAGAGCCGCCCCTGCGCCCAAAGTTTCTCGGCGACCAGACGCTTCACCCCCAAGTCGGAAAGCAGCGTGTGCGGGCGGACGCCCCTAACGGCAGAGGCTGCTGTCACAGGGGCTGCTGGCGGTACCCGTGGCGGGCTCTTCATTCGGTTGTTTCCGCGTTATCCTCCGCAGAATCATCCGTGACGGCAGGCTCTTTAACCTCACCAGTGGCGGTGATATCCGCTGCCGTTTCGGGTTCTGCGGGCTCATCGAGTTCAAAAGCGGTGGCCAGTTCACCTGTCTCAACGGTTTTTACGAGTAATATCTTCCTGGTTCTCATCAGAGGTTCCGGGCACCTCAGGCTCATTGAGAACCTCGATATCGCTAGTAACCACCAGGGCGTTCTCGTGTGCGGGTGCCTGCGCCCTCTCAGGTGTTCGAGGTTCTCCGGTTCAGCTTCGGCGGCAGCCTCGGCATCGGTTCGGAAGCCACGGAGCTGCTGGGTGATAGTCGTAGCCTCGGGCGTCTCATCAGCGGCTTTAATGTCGTGGCGACGATATCTCTATCTCGTAGAGGTACCGTCGCTGGGCCGCCAGCTTCAAGTTCAACACCTGCCGGTACGGTCTGATCGGCTGAGGCAGGGTTCATCGGCGTGGGGGCTATCCTCAGCGGCACCCTCAACGAGTGGATGTGGTGGGTTTGCCTGCGGCGAGCTTTCCAAAGTCCACAACCTCCGTGATTTCAGGGGCCGTCAGCCTGTTCGGGGGTGTCCACTACTGGTGGTGGCGGTATCATCTACATTATCCGCACTATCACTGCCCGTTTCTGCCCGCGGCTGCCGCCGGTTGCCGGAAGCTTCACGATGGGGATAGCGCCGGTGAAAAGTGGAGCTGTCAGGAACAGCCACCCGCCCACGCGGGTCACGTCCATAGTGCGGCCCGCCAGCGGTTTAACGCCCTCCGCTTTGGTGGCTGAACGCACCGTTTTTGATGACTCATTCTCACTTCACCCTCGGATGCCGGTGAGGTTGCGCCCTCCACATCCATATTCCGGAACGAGCTTATCGAGCCACTTTCGGCATCCACCAAGCTTTATCACCCAACAGGGTCGTTATTGCGGGGGTGAGGGTCGTCGCACCACGAACGCATCACCAGCACCCAAACGCCAGGCCAAAAACCGATGGGGCGGGTTGCCGCATCATCAGCGAGATAAACCCGCGAACACCGAAATCATAGTATGATCATCGCGGCGATCACCACGCACCGCGCGAGTTACAGCCAGCAACTACAGCAGTTTTCGCGTCCTTACCGTGCACATATGCCTCACGCATGCCGGAGACCAAAAATACTTGGTGGTCCATCGCCAGCCCGAAGAATACCGATCATCAGAATCAGTGAAGGCCAGAATCGCCCCGGGTCGTGACAAAAAGCGTGCCCATAGAAGCCCATCTGGTAGACCGCAACCACCGCGCCGAAGCTCGCCAAAATCGAGAGGAACGCAGATGCGACCAGCGGCGCAGAATTGAACAGAACGCAGAATCAGCACGATAAACGACAGGCCCATGACGACCGCCAAGTACAGCGGCAGCTTCTGCGCGAGCGACATTTGAAGCATCAATATTGCCGCCGGTCAGACCGGTCACCCCAGGTGCACATCGGTGTCCTGCACGTTCATCCACCTGGCGCGGCTGATCCACCAGTGCGACGGTCTCGGCAGAGATTAGGCCCGTGGGCGGGATCACCTGGAAAATCTGCAGAGGTACGGTCATCAGTCTGCCCGCCAGGAATAACGGCTTTCACATTATGGCCGCCCTTGGCCTCAATAGCGTCGGCAGTATCGATCTGGGCCTGCTCAGCCTGCGCCTCGCTCATGTCTGAGGGTGTGCGCCACCGCCAACACGGGGCCGCTGCACCCTCACCGAACTATCCTTCACCGGTTTTGTACGCCTGGTACTGTGTGCTCTCAACCAGTGAGCTTGCAGCCGACGGCAGCCCATGCGCATCTGGCCCCATCAGTGGCTTTAATAGACCCAGCACCAGCACACCGGCAATAATGGTCAGCACAGGGCGGGCGAGGCACAATTTTTCAGCCAGCCGTGCGAAAAGTTCCTCACGCTTCTGCTCGTCAGCACGGCGGCCCGCGATTTTCTGCGGGGTGCTGATCGACTCCACGCCTTTTTCGGTAGCGCCTTGCGCCCAATAGGGCAAGCACCGCCGGGGTTGAAGTCACCGAAAATCAGTACAGCCACAAACACGCACAGCGCCGCAGCATCACCCATATAGCCCAGACGGAATACCGGTCACATTCAGGGGCCAGTAAGGAGCAATACACGGTGGCACCCGCAAACACCACCGCATTACCGCTGGTGCCCGCGTTAGCCAGTGCAATGGAAAGCGCGCATGGGCATCCATTCGTGAATTAGAACGGTGCCTATTGAGAATGAACGGCAGATAATCAATCCCCACCGCTGGGCCGGCATCATACAGTATGTAGGTGGTTGAGCTCGTATCAACCAGGGAGGAGAACGAAAGGGTCCCCAAAATACCCACCACGCCCACCAGGGGCCCTTAGAATGGGCGGCCCAGCGGCAATCGAGGTGCCGAGCATAATAAGCAGCACAATAAGCGCCACCGCAACGCCTACAATCTCGCCAGCGCCCATTCCCCGCTGGAGGTCTCAGCATTATTCTGGTCCGTGAGACTTTCAGGCCCTTCAAATCCGCGTTTTGAAGTGCTCCATGAGCTTAGTGGTGTCTGCGGCGAGACTTCCTCGTTCTTGCGTTGAAAGGTTGCAGCGAAAATAGCGGCAATCGAACCGTCTCAGAACCGTGCGGTAGCCGCTCGTCAGGTTAAAGGGGACTTCTTTGCGGTCGAGGTCTTCTTTCTGGGTGGGAAAAGTCCTTCTCAGCTTTCCTGGCACTCGGCTTTCTTCTCGTTAAGCTGTTTCTGCCCGTCTTCGAGGCTCTTTCTGGCGTTCAGTGCCGCCTGGTTCTTTTCAAGTTCCGCCTGTTTGGCGGTGGTTTCGGCACAGGTGGCGTCTGAGTTTCGCCTGTGATGCGTCGTTCGGCTTCGGCACGTTTTGTTGTTCAGGTCTGTTGTGTTTCGTTCAGCTCGGAGCGCTGGGCGTTCAGCTGCTCCTGCTGCTGTGGTTCCAGCAGGAGCGCGTGACTGCTTGGACCTGCGCCCTCATGGGAGGAGAACGATGCGTCCTAGTTTCGCCTGCTCTTCAGCCAGCCGGTTTTTGCTCATCAACGCTGCTGCGCATCCCTCTGCACCGCTGTTTCGCTGGTTTTACTGCGTCACGGAGCTATCGAGGATCTTTGGCGGCCTCTACCTGCTCTGCGTTATCAACCTGCCTGCCCGCTTTCAGCCTGCTTTTACCCTCATCAGATCTGCCGCTGACCGTCGGCAATCTGTTTTGCCGTCTTGAGGCTGCTCCGCAGCATGCTACTTTCTGTTTGCTTCGGTCAGCTGTTTCTGCCCGTCGGTGAGCTGCTTTTCAGTCTCGAACGGGTCGCTGACGGCATCTGGAAACTCCGCGCTAAAGGCTCTTGAGGGAGGCTGTAAACGGCTGTTCTGCTCATCGGTGATCCAGCGGGCCGTCACCAGTGGTGACAGCCCACGCCGCTGCCCGCAGTTGGCATCTGGGAAGCGTGAGGACTGCAGCTCGTGGAGAGCCGCTGGGACGCTCGGTGCCGGAGCATGGTGAGACGCCGTTCTTCAGCTGCCCGGTAGAATGCGGCGTAGCTGGCGCTCCACCGCGCAATGAGAAAGGCCCAGATGGCGATAATTACAGGCTTTGCGGGCCGAGTCGCCGATGGAGTAGAGCCATTTGGCCTGTGGTTCTCCTTGGTTGATATGCGGTAAAAGGTGCAGGAAGGTTTTGGGACTAGAGAAAATATTATCTCAGGTTCTGCTCCACTATGCGCTCATCTTTTAGCGCTGTTGCCGACTTAATGTGCAGAAAATGCTGTTGAGACACACTTTTACGCTGAAGATTATTAGCCGACGCACCCACCCGCGCAGAGCGTTTTTAGCCTGCCTCCAGCCCCAGAAGCAGGTTTTGCCGATGCGGCATCTGGCGTCTCTATCGAAACTCACATATTGTGCGGATAAAAAGATTCGCCGTGAAGGAGGAAATAAGCCGCACCAGTAGGGTCACTGGTGCGGAGACTGCGTGTTGCATCAAGCCACGAGTATGCGTGTTGATAGGTTTTGTCCCAACGCCGCATGCGGCATCATCGCACGCCGCCGCCTAGGAGGACGCTCCGCGGTGCTGTGCGTCTCGGCTTGACTACATCGTGCTCGGCAGCGGGCTGATGGCTTCTCTTCTTCCAGGGTGTCCAGAAGGTTGCGCCTTCCCACATCCATATTTCGGACGAGGCTTATCGAGCCACTGTCGGCATCCACCAGAGCTTTATGCACGCAGGAGGTCAACACCGCGTGATGGTCGCCACGAACCACGAAGGCTTCCACTGGCAACGCCGAAGAGAATGAGGCCAGAAGCCGATGGGGCGGATCATTTGCGGATTCGGCGAAGATGAGCCGCCGAGGCACGGGATCTTTAATGATCATGGCGGCGATCACCACACGCACCGCATGGTTGTACCCGGCGACTGCGGCGGTTTTCGCGCTTTTACCGTGCACGTACGCTTGCGCATGCCGAGACCAGAGACACCTGGTGGTCATCGCCAGCCGAAGAGATACCGAGTGTCAGGGTGGGCGAGACGCCAGAATCGGACCGGGTCGTGCACAGAGGACGCCATAGGACCATCTGGTAGAGCCGCAACCACCGCGCAGGCTCGCCAAAATCGAGAAGAGGAACCCGACTGAAGCAACCAGGGGTACCAGAATCGAGCGGAACACCAGAATCAGCACAATAAACGGCAGGCCATGACGACCGCCAAGTACAGCGGCGGTTTCTGCGCCAGCGTATTGGAGACGTCGATATTGCCGCCGGTCGAATGGTCACACGCAATTTCATCAGTGCTGACGTTCACGTAGACCTCACGCAGCTGCTCAGCGGGTTCCGGTTTCAGCGAGCTCGGCCCGTGTTTGGGGATCACCTGGAAAATCTGCGGTGTGGTCATCCAGTTTGCCCAGCAGGAACACCGGTTTTTCGTTGTCGGGTCTCGCCTCAATCGCACGAAGGCAATATCGATCTGCGCCTGCTCAGCGCCACTCGCTCGTCACCTGAGGGGTGTGCGCCACCGCCAGCACAGGGCCGCTCGCCTTCGCAAACTTGTCTTTAACAATCTGGTAGGCCTTATATTTCAGTGCTTTCGAGTCTGAGGCTTTCAGCCGGGAGGCGGGCCATGCGCATCTGACCCATCGGAATGGCAATAGCAACGCCACCACGCAGAGCAGGATGGTCGCACAGGCTTGAGCACAATTTTTCCAGCCAACCGTGCGGGGATTCCTCACGCTGTTCCTGTTCGGTGTGGCGTGCCGCGATCTTCTCAGGAGTATCAACGGACGCCCATGCCTTCTTCGACAGCGACTTTTACGCTAATCGGCGAGGCATGGCGGGGTTGGGGTCACCGAGATCAGTACGGCCTGAAAACACGCACAGCGCCGCAGCATCACCCCATGTATCCAGGAACGGGATACCGGTCATCATTCGGGGCCAGCAGCGTAATCACGGTGGCACCGCGAACACCACCGCGTTACCGCTAGTGCCGTTAGCGACCGCGATAGATTTTCGCAGCGGCATGCCGTCCATGAGGTTGGAGCGGTGCCTGTTGAGATGAACGGCGAATAATCGATCCCCACCGCTCAGGCCGAGCATCATACAGCATATAGGTGGTTGAGCTCATATCAACCAGGGACGAAAATGAGGTGCCCAGGATGCCCCACAATCACGCCCACAATCGCCATGAGCATGGGCAGTCCAGCGGCAATGGTGCCGAGAAACCAGGCGATGAGCGTCATAGGGCCACCACAGTACCCACGATCTCGCCAGCACCTTTACCCACATCGGGAGATTCGGCGACATTCTGGTCAAAGTTGACCGTCAGCCCTTCAGATCCGCGTTTTGAAATGCTCCATGAGCTTTTTCTTTATCAGCATGCGGGCTTCCGAGGCTTTTCATTTTTGACCCGGCGACCGCGGTCAGGCCGTCCTCGAGAGACCGTACGATAGTCGCTCGTGCAGATCCGAGCGCCGAGTTTGCGGGCGAGCTCCGCCTACTGTTCGGGAAGCTTCTTTTCAGAGTCAGCAGTTCAGCGGCTTTTGTATCCAGCTGCTACAGGTTCGGCCAGCTAGGGCGCTGAGCGTCAATCTGCGCCTGCTGGGAGCCAAGCTGTTCACGCATAGACTCTGGAGGCACCAGCTGCTCGGAGCTGTTCGCGGGCCGCATCCAGCTGCATTCTGCCTCCAGCTCGCGCCTTGCCGTCATCTGCTTTCTTCTGAGCATCCCGCAGCTGTTTCTTGCCGTCCTCCGATCGCTTCGGGGCGGCATCCCAGCTCTGCTTACCCTCTTCAAGCTGCCTTCCTGCCGTCGGTAATCTGCTGCTCGGTGGCGAAAAGGGTCGCTCATCGTCAACCGCAGATTCTCGTTCTTAAAGGCTGTCAGCTGTTCACGAAGAGCTTGTTTCTGCTCATCGGTAATGCGTGAACCGTCACCGGTGGTCACGATTAGCAGCCGGTTCCTCGATTAGCGTCCGGGAAAGCGTGAGGCCAGCCTCATCGGTGAGCCGCTGCGTCTCAGTGCCGGGCATGGTGAACGTGGTCTTTAGCTGCCATGGATACACTATACGTACCGGCAGCACCGGCAATAACCAACACCCAGATAGCAATCACTGCCCAAGCTTTGCGAGCGAGCAAAGCTACCGATAGGTAAGCCATTTAGCCACTGCGGATCCTCCTCAAACTCAAAAATCTCTGTGTTGATTGATATGGTGCGCGTATTCGCTGCGCCTATGCGTATTGACCGCCAAGCGGTTCTTCCAACATAGCCAAGGCGGTGTTCTATGCTGTCCGCATTTTTCTCAGCGTCTTCGGGGGTTTGGGGTTGCCTTCGGCGTCATGAAAAGACGCCGCAATGCCCTCCACAAACGGCGGAGGCGATAAGGTTCCCAAAAATGGCGATGCGCATCCGCGGATGTCTTGGCGTTGCTGCCAAACTTGTCAACAACCATTTCGATGGAGTTCAAATGGGAGGGTTGAGCTGTATTCGTTGAACTATTGTCAATCGAGTAGTCGTGGAGGGCGAACAGCAGCCGCGCGTGGGTTCCACATGTTCGGCAGGCGTTCAGTGGTGAACGCGCGCCCGTCAGCATGTCCCGTTCGAGATGCGGACCGGTGGGGTGCAGAAATCGAGGATGACCTCAAAATAGCCGGTCCAGGTACTCGTTTTAGACGTTCAGCAGCGGCGGCTTCAACCGAAAAAATGGTTGAAAATGGTACGCCGAGATACGCCGGATTGCTTTTGGCGAGCGTATCCGCCGTAAGCGCTTTTCAGGCCGCCCGCAAGCACGGATTTTTCGGCCGCATCCGTACTGGCGATGCGGTTCTCCGGCTTTGCGCGGAGCGTTTTATCTACAATCTTTTGGGCAATACACGGTTATTCACTGAGGGTGCAATATTGCACTAAGTGCAAGTTTTAGCACTGTGAGCTCGCCCATATTTTTGCACTGAGTGCAAATATGCAGGGGTGTTCGGCCCCAAGAACCAACACAGGACGCACACGGTAACCAGCAAACTGAGCACACGGTTCCTACACCGCCCGCAGGCGGCGGGCATCGCATATGGATGCCCGCCGTATCAAAAACAGCGCCGTTGGTGCCTGCCTGCCCCTTGCACGCTCAGCCGAGCCTGCGCAGGTGCCGCACTCGCCAGCGGCAAACGCACCATGAACTCAGTGCGACTGGCCTGGAGTTTAACCGGATCGTGCCGCCATGCGCGATCGCCTGCAATCGAGGCCCCAGCCCCGTGGTGCCATCCGAACCGGAACGTGCCTTATCGGCACGCGCGAAACGGTCAAAAATCTTATCCACAAACTGCGGGTCAATCCCCGGCCCGTTATCCACCACGGTCATTAGGGCACTGGCTGCGATCCGCTGAAACCCGCAACCAGCAATCACAGTGGTGCCGTCATCCGTGTGTTTACGGGCGTTTGACAGCAGATTCAGAATCACCTGCTGCGGCCAGCGGGCGGTCAGCAATCATCTCAACCAGCTCATCGGCATCCAGCCGCCACCGTGGTGCGGGCCGCCGCCTGCATGTCGGAAGGCACTCAATCAGCAGCTCCCGTCAAGTCAATCAGCTCAAACTGCGGCTCACCCTCATCAAACCGACAGCAGCAGCAGATCTTCAACAAGGCGCGACATGCGCACCGTCTGCGAGTCGATGCGCCAGCGACGACTGCCCATTCTCACTCATTGCCTCTGTCCAGCGCATCATATCTGAGTAGCCTTTAATAGCGGCCAGTACGGAGCTCATGAGGCATCCGCAATGAAGCGCAGATCTGCTGTTCGAGTGCGTTCGCACCTCAAAGGGACCGAACTCACATTATCGAGCAGCTGGTTCGGGGCGTGCCCGACCGCGCCGACCTCAGTTCTGGGGTCGGCGTCCTTTGCACACCTTCACCTGCTGGGAGATGGTGTATTCACCCAGGTTTAGGTTCGCCACGTCGGTGGCAACCGCGAAACACGCTCCAGCGGGGCGTAGTGCGGCGAATGATATGGAGCCAAGCATCCCGGCCAGCGCCATAACAGCCACGGATCCGATCACCATCACTGTGAGTGGTGGCGGCTGAGTCTGGTGCATATCGCCCATGGGTACACCAACCAGCAGGTTTCCTGAGCGCAAACACCTTTTGAGACCTCGCAGGTAGTGGCCTCGCGCCAGCTCAACCTCCACTGGTACGCCGTCTTGGGCGCAGGCGGATAGCGAGGCAGGTTCTTATCAGGTCTGGATCTGGTATGCGCTGCTGTCGAGGATGCCTGCAGTGGTCTGCCCGTCTCAGTCAAAAAGCACATACCGAGTGTGCAGGTACCTGCCCGGGAATGAGTAGCGGGTTTTGCCGGTGGCATTATTGTCCCGGGTGGGGGCATGCGGGTTTCCCACTGGATTCTCCCCTTCGGGGCCGCCACCCCGCACGCAGGGAGGTGCCGTTGAGGTTAGCGATAACCTGACCCAGTAGCGAGTTATGATAGCAATGCGCGAGCTGCCGATAATAATGCAGGCAACCGAGCATGCACGGGATGGCAATAGGCGGGAGCGCAGACGCGGGGTAACGCGCTTTTTGTTTCGTCGTGCGCGTTTTGGCGGGTGCCTGGGGTTGGGGTGGTGCTGTGGTGCGTGCTCTGCGCTACGTTCATTCAACCACCCTTCCATACCATGTCGGAATTTATTATATACGGCGGTATTTGGGAGACTAATCCTTGATTTTTACAACTTTACTGCTGTTTTATACAGACTGGACGTATAACATAACCTGCGCCGCGTACTGTGTGAATCCATAGGCTCCGCCCCATCAATCTTCTTACGCAGATACGAGATATAAAAGCTCCACAATATTTGCTTGTCCGCAAAATCGTAGTTCACACGTTATCAAGAATCTGCACTAGAGACACACGCGTTTAGCGTTCTCCATGGTACGCAACAATCGAACTGAGTTGCGGTAAGCGTGATGGAGTCGCTCGCCACGACTCACCTCACGGGTGTCCTGGTTCAGGATCAAATCTCCACCACTAGTTCGGCGTCATCAACCGCAGCCACACGCGAGCGTTACACCCAGCCGTGCGGGCAGATCATCACCTCCTCCATTGAGAATGGTTTTGGTCGCATAATCGTGGCGCCTGCCGCCAGCCCTTCAATACGGTTATCAACGGGTCTTTGGCGGTGAGGAAGGCACGGCACCTCGAGGGTAAAATTTGCGGATGCGTTCCAGCAGTTCAGGCCGTCAAAGCCGGGCATCATAATATCAGTACCAACGTCTGGCCGCCAGTCACGGGCAATGGCGAGCGCGGTGGGCCCGTCGGTGGCGAGACTGCACGTCCCCAGCCGATCATTTTCAGGCCCATGCTCACGAGTTCTTTCAGCATCTCTTCGTCAGTCGGCTACAAAGGGCGCGGATGGGCTGCCGTCTGGGTGCTCCAAAGGGTGGGAAAGATTTTTAGCGATTTCGGTTGCTTTGCTACTCATGTTTTTAAAGGGTAGCGGAGTTTTGGGGGTGCAGTGGCGGTTTTTCCCGTTTTTCTCGCACAACATAGTGGATGCATAAGCCGTTCACAGCAACAGCTGGTATCCCGCCCCTGGGGTCGTTCAAAGATGCCGCACCCTGTGTGCTTACGCCGGCGGGACCGCATAATAATGACACTGTGACGCCAGAGGAGGAATGGGTTCCCTTAGCGTCACAGTGCCTTAGAGATGTGGGCAGTAGTGGTCGAGCGTTGCGGCCCTACCCTGTTGAGGCGCACCCGCCCTTGAGGATACTGCGAGGTTTCAGTGGTTTCACCCCACCAGCCCCGGGGCTCCATGCTGGATACACTCAAATCGTTGCGGGTATTTCGTGGGCGGAGAATCCTTCGTCCTCGATTTTTCCCGTCGGAGGACACCGTGGTGGTAATCTCTTTATCTCTATCCCCCACACTCACGCTGCGGGGAGTGATCTCAACCCACGATCCGTCCGCACAGGTCACGGTTTTTACCTCTTTGTCTTTCATGTACCGGAAGGTGCCGTCGGGGTTCACGTGAATCACCTGCCTAGAACCGTATCCCACGTTTTTCTTCAACGGTCATGTCCCAGGAGCCGTCGGGGTTCAGCTGTATGCTTTTCATCCCTGTTTCTGCGGTCCAGGTGCCGTCGGCTTTTACCTCAATGTGGTCGCTGCCGCGCCAATGTAGGTCAGGAGCCGTCGGGTCGTTAATTACACCCAGGGTTTGTCAGAGCTGCTGATGGGGTCGTTCGGGCGCGGGCGCGGCTTACCGGCCTTATTATCATCGGTGAGAGCAGCTGAGCCGCCGGGGACATTCTGGCTTTCGAGGGAACCTTGTCGGGGTTTTTTGCCGACTTCATGGGCGGGAGCAGGTGATGGGGAAATTTTTACGTCAGTGAAGAAATTATATTCCCGCCTTTTTCAGGGGTGTTCAATGAGTTCTTTGGCGTCAATTTGTTCTTTTGGGGTGGGGGTGGCGGATGCGGTAGCGAGCTTGATGATGCTGCGCCCGATGCTCGGCTGCTGCTGGCGGACTGTGATTTTTGAGCTGGATGAGCTTGAGGGTGGAGGCTGCGGTGCAGGCGCTGAGTGCGAGAACCATGACCGCGCCTACGGAAAGTATGCGAAAGCTTATGCATAGTAATTCCTTACCGGTGAATATTATGGGTTTATGGGCGTTTTCCTCTTCTAATATACCCTTTTGAGACTTTTTTTGAGGGCCGCTAAAAACACGCCCCTGGGCGCAGGATCCTTTCGCGGTGCTCTCATCCCATCCACTATTGAGTGGGTTTTGTCTATAGCCGTCCCGCAGGATTGATGGGAGCATCCCCAACTCGTCGAGCCTGCGCACCAGGTGGATGCTCAGGTAGTTGCCCCACGCCCGTGCACTGTATTTGCGGGTGCCTTCAGGCCCGGTAGAGCAGGTCGCGGTCAAGCAGGCTTTTCAGTTGTTTACTGCGCACTGCGAGGAGCCGGGAAGCAGGGTCTTTCACATCACCGGCAGAGACTTCCCAAATAGCATTATTTAACAGGCACGAGATCTGATATTTAACAGGGAGAGCCGTTTTTCCCCTGCAGTATTTCAGGGTTTTCAGAATCCCTGTCGGGCAATTATTTAACGCCAGGCGTTTTAACATTTAACGCGAAGGCCCTTCCCGGAGGCAGCACAGCCGGGTACAGCAACGCCCGCATACGGAGCGAACCGTAGCGGGCGGGTACTGCTGTATTCACCGGTTACAGTGTTAGTGGTGCTGTGTTTTATGGGAATGCTTTCTGCCCTGCGGCTATGGGGTTACGCGCCCTTTAGAGGGTATAACACCATCTTTAACAGTTAATGGCGCGAGGGGGGTTTCCGGGTCTTTTATGCTTTTATCGCTGCTCCGGTTCTCCCAAGTTTTTTGTGCAACTTCCCTCCATTTCTTATCCAAAACACCCTCATAGATTTTGCCGTCGGGGGTGCCGTAGGTGATTTCGCTGTCCTTGTATTCATAGCACCATGAGCCGTCGGCAAACATCTGTATCTTTGCGGATTCCCCAGTTTTCTTCACCCACGTGCCGTTCGGGTTCACATGCATATTCACCTTGGTTTTTTCGGTGTAGGAGTCCCATGACCCGTCCGCGTTCAAGGTTGTGGTGTCACCGTCACTATTTTTGGATTTCCATGTACCGTCGGCGGCAACTTCAGCGGTTTCTTTTCCTCCTTTAGTGGAATATGAGTAAGACCCATCATCTTTGAGGTCAACATTGTCTAGGCCCCAATCATGGGGCTCCGTTTCCGGCGGCGTGGCTCTTTACCCGCCTTATTATCATCGGTGAGGACAAGCCGCTGCTGCTGCGCTATGGCGATGCGTTCCTGTTCGGAACCAACGGGGGCCTGTACGGCCTTTACACCCCTGGGCAAGGGCGTACGCGGTATCAGCGGGATGACACCGTTACTTCCTACACCGTATTTAATATCATCTGTCCGTTGCACGATAGACGATCGCTCGTAGTCGAAGGGCTTCACAAGGCCCCACGCGGAGCTTACTGAGGTACTCTGCTGCCCATTCTTCGAATCGGTGATTGTGACGGTTCCGTCCGCACTGCCAATAATGGTTTGGTAGCGACCTTTCTTCTCCCAGCTGCCGTCAGGGCGCACCTGTTCTCGGGCCTCTACAGCTTCTTTCCCCTCTTCGGCCTCATATTTAGTGACTGTATCCCACGACCCGTCAGGGTTGACGTGCGTTTTCTCCTGCGTGGATTTGCTATTTTCCACAGCATCCCACGACCCGTCGGCGTGAAGTGTAACTTCCTGATGACGATAACCGTCTGATCGATATGACCAGGTGCCGTCAGCGTTCACGGTCAGCTCCCGGTCTTTATCGGGGGAATACTTCCAGGAGCCGTCATCATGCACTGTCACATACTTGCTGGTTCCCCCCTGCGAGCGCGGGCGGGGTTTACCGGCCTTATTGTCGTCGGTCAGACCAACGGTGCGCACCTCGCCGCCAGATGCTGACGGGGTGGCGCTGGGTGACACGGACGCAGAGGCCGTGGCGGATGAGGTGGCCTCAGCCGGGTTGAATTTGCCGGGCTCCGGGCAGGCTGGCATTTCGGGTTCGGTGTACCTGCTGTATGGGCTGTATGAGCTGGAAGCCACCGGGCGTTCTGGGGCGCGCGGTATTGTTTCTTCTTTCCTCGCGGAAAACACAGCACACGAGCTTAAAACCAGTGTCAGCGCGGTACCTGCTGAGATGGATGCAAGAACACGGTGATAGCGTAAGATTGTCATTGCCAGATTCCTTACACTCTCTCCTACGAGAAGGCCTTCTGCCCGGCGGCTACTGCGACACGCGGCATCAGGGGAACAACACCATCTTTAACAGGGGACACCACGGTGGCGGTATGGGGAGGTTCTATGTATTCATAGTCGCGCCGTTCATCCCACGCTTTGTAATCGGCTTCATGCCATTCACCGTCCGTACCGAGCCCGTAGATTTTACCCTCGGGGGTGCCATAGTAGGCACCGTAGTAGGCGGATGATTCGCCGTCACCAATCCTGAGATCGTAGCACCATGAGCCGTCGGCAAACATCTGCGCCCTTACATTTTTTCCAAAATTCTTCACCCACGTGCCGTCTGAATTCACGTGCACATTCATCTTGGATTCTTTGAGTGTTCACCTTGGGTTTTTCGGTGTAGGAATCCCACGACCCGTCCGCGTTCAATGTTGCGGTGTCACCGTCACTACTTTTTGGCTTTTCCACGTACCGTCGGCGGCAACTTCAGCGGTTGCATTTCCTTCTTCATTGGAATACGAGTAGGACCCATCATCTTTGAGGTTAACGTTGTCCCAGACCCCGGTCATGGGATTCTGTTTTCCCGGCGGCGTGGCTCTTTACCCGCCTTATTATCATCGGTGAGGACAAGCCGCTGCTGCTGTGCCAGGGCAATACGTTCCTGCTCCGACCCAACGGGTGCCTGCGCAGCCTTTCACACCCCTGGGCAAGGGCGCACGTGGCATCAGCGGGATCACACCGCCGTCTCCCACACCGTACTTAATGTTTATGGTCCTTCTGCACAGAAAATTAATTCCTTGTAGTCGAAAGGCTCCACAAGGCTCCATTCGGAGCTTGAGAAGGTGCTGCCCTGCTTTTCCATCCGAATATGTGAGCGTGACGGTGCCGTCCGCGCTGCCAACAATGGTTTGGTAGGGGCCTTTCTGCTCCCAGCTGCCGTCAGAGCGCACCTGCTCATGATGCTCTTCGGCCGCCTTCCCTCTTTGGCCTCGTATTTAGTAGCTGTATCCCACGACCCGTCAGGGTTAACGTGCATTTTTCTCCTGTTTGCTGTACTCGTTATTTGTAATATCCCACGACCCGTCGGCGTGAAGTGTAGCTTCCCGCTGCCCATAGGTCTTTGATCGATACGACCAAGTACCATCCACATTCACGGTCAGATCACTCGCTGCCGTCGTGATACTTCCAGGAGCCGTCCTCGTTCACCGTCACTTTCGTTAATAACTTTCCCCTGAGGGCGCGGGCGGGGCTTACCGGCCTTATTGTTATCGGTCAGACCAACGGTGCGCACCTCGCCACCAGAGGCTGACGGGGTGGCGCTAGGTGACACGGGCCAGAGGCTGTGGCGGATGAAGTAGCCTCAGCCGGGTTGAATTTACCGGGCTCCGGGCAGTTGTCCGGCTTCTCAGGCATCCCGTGGCTGTTATACGAGCTGTTCGAGCTGGAGGCCGCCGAGTGCTCGGGGAGTCCTCTTTCTTCGCAGAGAACGTAGTGCACGAGCTTAAAACCAGCATTAACGCGGTACCTGCCGAGATGGACGCAAAAACACGGTGATAACGAAAGTTCTTCATTGTATAACCTCCTTATAACCTCTTATGAAACGGCCTGCTGCCCGGGGTACAGCGGTTTACGCGGGGTCAGAGGCAGGACGCCTCCCCCACCGATACCGAGACCATACCCCACCCTGGGTGATGGAACACTGGGGGTGCGCACAGTTGTATACGTTTCATTCGTAATCTCGAACGGCTTACCGCTTGAGCCTTCCATGTACACTTTGCCGTTGACATCGCTGTAGGTGACGAACCCACCGCTGCTCTCTGAGCGCCACGTCCCGTCAGCATGCAGTTCTTCTTTTTTAGAACCCTCAGTCGTACGCCAAGTGCCGTCAGGGTTAACGTGCGTGACAGCTTCCTCACCGCCACTCTTAGTTTCCTTCTCTTCCCACGAGCCGTCGGCGTACAGGGTCGTTGTTTTCTGCCCCACCGCTTTCTCATGTTGAACCCAGGTGCCATCGGTGGCGACAGTCAGCTCAGTGTCCCCTTTGTTCCAGCTCCATGAGCCGTCAGGGTTAACCTTGGCTTGCGGGTTTACTTCACGTTCAGGGCGCGGGCGCGGCTTACCGGCCTTATTCTCATCTGTCAGAAGCGTGCCTTCAAGCTCAGCAAGGTCCCTGCGGTATTCATCAGTTTCGGGTACAGCCTTCTTAGCGGAGACACCCAACGGCAGGGCAGTACGCGGTTTCAGGGGAATAACACCGTCTTTCGGGACGGAAGTTACCAAGCTTCCATCTTCCTTGTAGAGCGATGCCACGTACTTGGGGAAAATATCGGGCCATTCGCTGCGAGAAATAGGTTTCTCTTCATCTGCTTTGGAGTCTTTCTTGGTGGCTGTACCATCAGCCTTACCAACATATTTAACGCCGAGCTCGTCTACCTCCCAGGTGCCGTCGGCGCGAACCTCTGCCTCTTTGAAGGCTCTTTATTTTCTTTGCCTTGCTCTTGAATGCTCCACGAGCCGTCAGGGTTAACGTGGATTACGGTTTTTGAATTAGACAGTTTTTCGGTGGATTCCCACGAGCCATCGGCGTGAAGCGTAAATTCCTTCTCACCAGTTTTATTCACCCAAGTGCCGTCAGCATTCACAGTTATTTTTTCCTGGCCAGACAAGGTTTTCTCCGTCCACGACCCATCAGATTTCACCTGGTTCTGATTACCACGAGTTTCACGTTCGGAGCGGGGGCGGGGTTTTCCTGCCTTATTGTCGTCTCCCAGACCAACTATCTGCCGCCCGTCCTCCGTTGAGGTGGATGCAGATTCTGACGACCCCGAATTATTGGCGCCCCCTCCCTGGTTCACCCCGGATGATGAGCAGGCGCTCAGTGCCAGCAAGAGGGCGAATGAGGCCGAGACGGGGGCTGCCATACGGTTGCGGCTGGTCTTCTTCATCGGAGTTTTCCTTCTTCATAACGTATGTCGGTGTGCGGCGCACCGGGCGCCGTTACCCTCAGTATATGAACCGGGGCAGTGGCTGCGGCGGCACCTCACCGGTGCTCGTTACGATGTACAGAGAACCCGTAGCCAGCTCCCACCGTTCCCCCAGTAAACCCCCAGCTTTTAAAAGACGCGCGCAGGCCGGATGCTCCCCACACAGCGGGGTATCCGGCCTGCACTACTCACGTATTTTTCGCCCGCCACCGGTACCGCACAGCGGCCCCAGCGACGAACCGACTCAGCTACGAAACGGCTTTCTGCCCCACTTTCAGCGGGTGCGGGGCTTGAGCGGAACCACACTATTGGGACCCACGCCGTTCTTTGAGACGTAAGAGGTGGGGAATCCGGGTACTTTCGCCGGGAAGTGTTCTTTCTTGATTTCCCGGTTAAAGTTGCTGTGCTGTTTATCCACGTGGTGGGCGGTGCCATCTGCCAGGCCGGTATCGAGTGACCTGTCGTCCTCGTACCGCCACGAGCCGTCCGCGTGGGTTACAGTAACGGATTGGTTCCGTTGATCCTCCCAGGTCCACGAGCCGTCAGCGTTCACATGAATTTTCTGCTGATATTTCACGTCGTCAAAGTCCCAGGAACCATCAGCGTGCAGGGGCGGCGGACGAGCCGTCTTTTTGTGCTCTTCCACTCCCAGGTGCCGTCGGCGTTCACCTTGACCTCCACGCCACCGACGGTGGTGTGCGTCCATGAGCCGTCCTCATTAATGGTGGCGTTGGATTCTGGGTATTTATCGGTGGAACGCGGGCGCGGTTTACCGGCCTTATTGTCGTCGGTCAGGGCGGTACCGTCCGCCTCAGCTGAGGCCTGCTTCTCCTCCTCAGAGCCGGGGACAGCATAGGTGACTTTCAAACCGGGTTTGAGACCAGCACGGGGTTTGAGCGGAACCACGCTATTGGGACCCACAACATTCTCCGTCACCTGCGTATGGGGCGCTGGGGAACCCCGGGAAGCCTTCCTTAGGGATTTCACGTTCTTCCCCGGTGGCCGTGTTCTTCTTCGTCGCGGTCCCTTCCGTCGTACCGGTGGTTACATACTTACCGCCGCCTTCGTGGTTTTCCCAGCTGCCATCGGCACGGGTTTCGGTGGAGTCACCGGTTTTCTCGTTTTTCTGCCTCCAGGTGCCGTCCGCGTTCATGTGAATAGTTTTCTCCACGTACTCGTTGTGGGTGGAAGTAATCCCACGAGCCGTCGGCGTGCGGGGTGGCTTCCCTGCCCGTTCTTTTCGTCCTTCCAGTGCCAGGTGCCGTCCGCGTTAGTGGTCATGACTGTGCCGTCGGGCTTATCGTATGTCCACGAGCCGTCCTCGTTAATCGTTTGCACCTTTGAGGGTGTCTTTCATGGATGAGCGCGGGCGCGGTTTACCGGCTTTATTGTCGTCGGTCAGGCCCACGGGCAGCTTATCGTCCGCTGATTCGGAGGCCGCCGCCGTGTTCACCGGTGAGGACTCGCTCGTGGCGGCGGCTGCGGAAGACTCGCTCATAGTCGGGGAACTTTCCTGCGATTTCACGGAGCTAGTGGTGCAGGCGCTCAGCGCCAAAACCAAAGGCAACACTGGCCGATAGTGGCGCGGCGAAACGACGGGGCGTCAACATATGCATTCTCTTTTCAACGGTGAATAATAATGCCCCACAACACCACTTCAGTGAATATGCAGCAGTGTGGGTTGTGCAGCATCTTTAAGTGTACCTTGCTGGCTAAACCAGCCATATCTTCACTCAACACCCGCTATGCACAGTTTTACATGTTTATGCGTTTTGTAATGTTCTATCACCAGTTAGGGGACGTTTTTCTGACCCGCCTTCAGCGGGGTGCGCGGGCGCAGCGGGATGATGCTCTTATCCCCCACACCATCCTGCCCATAAATAGTGGGCACCGCCGGGGTCTCATCGGGTATTCGGTCCGGGCCAACCTCACGCATATCCGGCTTCTGCTGGTACACCTTCCCGTCCGATGTGCCGTACAGGGTCACATGCTCAGCCTGCTGACGCCATGAACCATCCGTGTTCACCGCCATCCCCCGCCCAGACGGGACCAGGTCATAGCTCACATGATCCACCACCCGAATCCAGCTGCCGTCCGGGTTCACCCGGGTACGTTCCTTAGTTTTAGCGATATAGCTCTCCCACGTGCCATCAGCTTTCAGGTTCGCCTTATCCCCGCCGCTATTGGACCACTCCCAGGTGCCGTCCGGGTGCACGTGCATGCTCACATTCGCGTCCTTATACTCCCACGACCCGTCACCATTAATTTTGCACCCGCCGAAAAGTGAGTCCCACCGGATGCGCTCGGCCGGGGCCTGCCCACCTATGCTCGTCCACTTGGCCCACAGGGCACGGTGTAGCTTGTTGAGGTGGACGGGGCCGGAGTGGCGGCCCGCTCCTCATACGTGGGGTTGGCGGTGCAAGCGCTTAGCACCACCAATAAGACGGCACCAGAGCATAACGGCGCCACACGGTAACGGGGCGTAAACATGTGTTCTCTCTTTCACCGGCGATAGTTTCAGGCGCCACGGCAGCCTCCGGAAGGTAGGGCACCTGTTCCCTTAAATTTTATCGTGCGCCACCTTTGAGGGTGAGGGCACGCATCACGGTGTCTCCCGCGCAATCGTAGAAGAACCCCGGCGAAACGTCGCGTGAAGGCGCCGCCCCGCCGGGGCTATCAGGGAACCGCCGGGCTACGAGCTCACTTTCTGCCCGGCCTTCAACGGGGTGCGCGGTTTAAGCGGCACCACACCGCCGCCGCCCGGGCCGTTCGGCTCAAGCACGGTGGGGGCGCTAGGAATGCCCTTCGGTGCATCCTTCTTCGACAGCTCACGCGCAACAGGTTTCTCCTGGTACGCCTTGCCCTCTGCGGTACCGTACAGCACGAACGAATCGGTCTCATTACGCCACGAGCCGTCCGCGTTCACCGTGATCTTATGGTTACCTTTCACCAGGTCTTCGGCACCGCCCTTATACTCCCAGCTCCAGCCACCATCGGCTTTAACGTGCACAGTCTCATCGCGGGAGGCAATATACTCATCCCACGACCCGTCAGCGTGCAACGCGGAGGTGTTACCGTTAGCGTCCTTCTGGGTCCAGGTGCCGTCGGCTGCAACCGTCATGGTGACGCCCTTAGCATCAGAGTACGTCCACGATCCGTCCTCATTCACCGTGGCATTTGCTTTGAGCTTGTGCTTTGAACGTGGGCGTTCGGTGCCCGCCTTATTGTCGTCGGTCAGCAGCAGCCCCTCCTGCTCGGCGGTGGCTTTCAGGTCTTCTTCAGAGCCTGGGACAACGTAGATCACTTTCGTACCCGGTTTCAGGCCCTTACGGGGCTGCAGCGGCAGCACGCTCTCACCGCCCACCCCGTCCTCAGAGACCACCGTTGCGGGGGCAGGGAGGCACCACGGGCCATTCCTTACGGGAGGCTGACGCTGACCCGACGCGCTCTTGCTACCGCCGTCCCGTCGGCGTTGCCGGTGTTTTCGGTGGTGCCGTGGGTGTGTTTCCAGCCGCCGTCAGTGTGCGTCTCAAAATGCCCCACTTTCCTGTCGTCCATAGTCCAGGTGCCGTCGGCATTAACAGCCACCTGCCGGTGGATCATCTCATTATTCATAATGCGATCCCACGAGCCGTCAGCGTGCAGGGGTGGCCTCAGTGCCTTCTTTCTGGTTTTTCCAGGTCCAGGTGCCGTCGGCGTTAGTGGTCATAACGGTGCCGTTGGAGGCGGTGTACGTCCACGACCCGTCCGGGTTCACTGTCGCACCTGTGCAGCATCTTTCACCTTCGAGCGGGGGCGGCTATCGCCAGCTTTATCTTCAGTTAAACCGAGGGGAGCTTCCCGTCAGCGGCATCCGGTGTAGTGGCGGAGGCGCTCGCCGAAGCAGTTGACGACGCACCCGCCTGCGGTGAACTATTAGATGCCGAAGAGCACGCGCTCAACCCCAGAGTAGACAGGCACCGGCACATAGCGGCGCCACAATTCGGCGGGATTCGAACATATAACTCCCTCGTTATTTATCGATAATCATGGTGGTGACGTTTTGGTCACCCTTGTTTCATTGTAACGCGCACCTTTCACCACCTAGTACCGGTGCTTACGCCCCTTCAGCGCGTCGCACACTGCCGGTTTTCGGCACCTTCCCCCTGAACTTTCCGCCTTTTTGCGGGAATGAACCGCTGCGGCAGGCTCTTATAGCTGAGGGTGACGGTAAAATTTGAGGAAATACCGAGAGCCGACGGAAGGAGAGGACCATGCGCATCAGCCGCATCTACAACAATAACGTGGCCCTCACCGTCGATACTTTTCGGTAAGCAGGCGGTGGTGATCGGCCGCGGGCTGGCGTTTGGTAAACGCAAAGGGGACATGGTTAACCCGCGAAAGTTGAGCAGACCTTCGTCCCTGAGCAGGGTATCTCGGCGGAACGGCTCAGCTGGTCGCTGTCCGAAATTCCTGCCGATATTCTGGCGATAGCCACCGAAATAGAGGGCGACGCCCGCAACGACACCGAGATTGAGCTCTCAAACTCTTTCATTATCCGTTCGCAGACCACCTGCACTACGCGGTCACTACGCGCCCGTGACGGGCTGCGCGTGGATTACCCGCTCGCACCCGAGGTGAATCTGCTGTACCCGCACGAGGGTGACCTGCGGCCACCGTGCCCTGAACCTGGTGCGCAAGCGCATGGGCGTGGAGCTGAACACGAACGAGGCGATCCCGCTGGCGCTGCACCTGGTAAACGCCCAGTTTGCGACCGCCGACATGTCGCGGGCATTCCGTATGACGGAGGTGTTTGCGCAGGTTTTTGAGGTGATTGAGGTTGCGTCGGGCGCACTATCGACCCGGCCTCCATGTCCGCGGCACGGTTCATTACGCACCTGCGGTACCTGTTTGTGCGCGCCGATCAGGGGCAAGATCGGGGCGGCAGGTGCCGGGATTTCGCAGCCGAGCCTGCTGGCGGCTTTACGCGCGGATGCGCCACGCGCTACGCGTGCGCGCAGAAGGTGCTGCTGCTTCTTGAGATGCAGCTTCAGCAGCCGCTCACCCAGGATGAGCTGACCTATTTGACGATTCATATTGACCGCTTGGCGAAAGACCTGTGGGGTGCTGCCCCCGCATAGGGCAGCCGCCTCACCCGTTCCGCAGCAGGTGGAGTACGGCCTGCACGCGGCGGGCGTTGCTGTTTGTATCGGGCAGGTCGAGCTTCGCGAAAAGGGTGTTAATGTGCTTTGTCACGGTCTTTTCCGCCACGAACAACTTCTCGGCAATTTCGCTGTTTGACAGACCCTCCGCCATGAGGGTCAGCACCTCAAGCTCGCGGGAGGTCAGCCGCTCAAGCGTTGCTGCACCGCCCGATGCTCCATCAGCTCCTTGAGGGTCTCGGGTCTACCACCACGCCGCCTGCGGCAACCGCCTTGACTGAGCGCACGAACCCGGCATCGTCAAATACCCTGTATTTGAGCAGGTAGCCGGTGCCTAAACCACCGTCCATATGCAGCTCATCCACGTACAGGCGCTCCACATACTGCGAAAGAATCAGCACCGGCTGCCCCGGAATCTGCTTGCGAATCTGAACCGCCGCCGCAAACCCTCATCCGTGAAGGTCGGCGGCATGCGGGATGTCGATCAGTGCAACATCCGGGCGGTGAGTGAGCACCGCATCCGTGAGCGACGGCCCATCATCCACGGCGGCAACAACCTCAAAACCGTGGCGGGTAAACAGGTTCTCAAGCCCCTGCCGGGCAAAAACTGGTCTTCGGCTGTGACGATGCGCATCCGCCCTCGATGCAACGTTGCGGGAAAAAGGTGGTGCCAGCACCCGCGGCGAGCCAGCCCTTCGGTGACACTAGTAATTATGTGGAAACGCAACCCACACCACCACGGATTACCGACAGGGAGACGGCACGATGCCTACCGAAAAAGTTGCCAGAACCGATCCTGCGGATGTACACGGACCCGCAGTCGAGTTCGCACCTCAACCTGGCTCTGTACCTCAGCCCGGCCCCGCACGCACGCAGGACCGATCAACCCCGGGCCGATGAGGTTCGCAGCCTCCCACCTCAAGCCGCTGAGCACCCAGGACTCGAGGCACGACTCCCACCCAGGCGCGGGCAGACTGTTCTTCTCATGGCGGGCATTTTCATTTCGCGCCATCTATGAGGTCTATAGTTTCGCCCCTATTCTGCGTCGTTATCAGCCTGTGCTTGGTGGGGATTGGTTTCGTGTTCCTGCCGCTCATCCTGAGACTTAATAGAGTTCGATGCGGAGGCAGAGGCAATACTGCACGCCACCGCGCCGGGGTCGAGGTGATCGGCGGGTACAAACCCGTAGAAGGCGGTAAAAACCCACTGGAGTCCTGGAGAACCTCGCCCGGTTGGGCGACAGCCTGGTGATGCGCGATATTCTCTGGCACTTTGTGAGATATCTTCGTGGGTACATTCGCGGGTTATCTCAACATCTCTATTCCTCAGCGGCGTATAGGGTGTTGTGATGATGCTGGGCGGGTGCTTTCGCCCCTTTGTATGATGTTGATACGGCGGCGGGTCATACTACTACATGTTCATTATCTGAGGTGCCCTTACGCGTACTGGTACGCCGGGATCGTGGGTATTATCCGAGATCCGCTGGCGCTCATCATCGCCTTCGGCCTTTCCTGAAGGCCTACGGCTACTGGGTTCAGCTTGTGCTGGGCCGCTCTTCGAACTGGTGCTGCGTGAGCGCATCAGCCACCTGACTCGACACCGCAACGATGCCCTGGACTTTCAGCGGGACGAAAGTCTCACGCATCGAGACGGCGACCTTCACGATGGGGTTCAGGCGCACCTGGTCTCCATGGGCGTGACCCTCAACGAGGTTGCCGCGCTCATGCGAAGACCCCGAACGCGCCCAGCAGATGCTCTCCCAGGCGCAGAACAGTTCGGTGACGGCCCTGCAGGAGCTGCGCGGACTGGTGCGGGTGTTCGCCCGCCGCTGCTGGCGGATCGCGGGCTGAATGAGGCGAGTGCGCTCGCTGTGCACCAGCACCTCGGTTCCGACCACGTTCACGAGCACGCTGACCGGGCGTGCCCGAACCGCTGGAGACCGCGCTGTATTTCGCTGCGGCGGAGCTGAGTCACGAACGCCGTCAAACCGCGAACGCCCCAGAAGATTACCGTGGGTATTGCGCAGGGTGAGATCGCTCATTATGCTGGAGTGCGGGATGACGGCACCGGCGATATCCCTCAGGATGCGCTGGGCAGCAAAGCATCCGGCGGGTTGGAAGGCATTCACCGCAGGCTCGCCACTTTCGAGCGGAAATGTTTGTCAGCAGCCCAGCGGAAGGACCAACATCGGTGCGCGCAATCGTGCCGTATGCCGCCCCACCCGCAGCGCACTAACCTACGCTTCACAGGAAGTACTGGTACGATAACAACCGGGCCTCTGCAGCGTTCCTCTGCGACGCCCTTATAGACCCACCCGCGGGCAAGTTCCTCCATAGCCGGGTGGGTTATTCATGTTTCATTCTTTCATCACGACCCTGCGGGTCTTTTTGGCGTCTACCTGAGGCGTATAGGGTGTAGGGCTACTGCGGCCCGGCTTTGTCAAGACCCATCATCTTATCCATGCTTCCAGGGGTCGGTCGCGTAGGCACCCCGAGGCAGTTCCACGCATTAATAACGGTAATAACAAGAAGGTCAGCTCAGCTAGTTCGCTTCTAGTCAAACTGTGCACTCACCCTGTGCGTAGTCGGCATCGCTCACATGTGAACCTTCAAGGCGGGTGAGTTTCTCGGCCACTCCAGCGCAGCACGTTCTTTATCCGTAAAAAGCGGTGATTCACGCCAGACCGGCAGATGGGTACAGGCGCGGCTCCGCTCGCCGTGAGGGTTTAACTTCTTTGGCGTGCATATCCGTGCAGAACGTGCACCCGTTAATCTGTGAGATATGCAGTTTAACGAGGTTCTTTAATGGGTGGTATCTAGTGTCAGGTACCTTCCAAGGCCATCATTGCTTTTGAAAGATTCAGGGGCAAGCTGAGAGTAGTTGCACGCATAAGACTCCTTACATTTAGTAGAGCACGGTTATTCTGTGACTGTACAGGCGGTGTATAGGCAGGTCAAAGAGGCTATTCGGTGGGGAACCAAATCTATAGTTTGGTTTCACCTGTATGACACTAGTAAGTGGGGAGAACCTGGATGAAAAGAGCGCATGTAGAATGAACACAGACCCGCCGCAGCATATGGCCCCGTCACCAAATTTTTCAGCAGCCTTTAGCGTCAGTTGCCCTTGAAGCCAAAACCGTCAACAGTATGCTGCGACAGTTCAAAATACTCCCCGCCTCTCTCGTACTGCCTGTGCCGTGGGGCCTCTTATTGTATTTGCACCATGTGGGCGCTATTACACTGCTGCTGGCGTTCATGAGACGATGTGCAATCCTATATAGCAAGTAAGTACTCCGATGATTTATTCTATTCGCTAGAGTACCTTATGCAGTATTTGCTGACCGCCGCAATACTATTTATATATCTATGTATCCTTTCTGTCATATTTTTGGATGAAAATCTGTAAAAATAATCTGCGCCCTGTGGGTTTGTATTATTATATATTTGGGGTTTATCTCTTCTAGGGTTGTTTTTATATACCTAACTCTGGATAACATGTAACTCAACTCTCCGACAGGTGCCGCCGGTAAAGTACTCATTCTTGTGCTTGTATTCGCTGTACCCATTGCTGAACCTGTTTTCTCCGGTATTTTTATCAAGCATTCGCTGTGGATGATAAGAATAAGCATTAGCCCTTGTTTTCCCTCCAGTTGCCATACAGAAATAAAGGTTACTACTATGAATGATGAAGAGATGAACAGGTTCATGGATCTTCTCTTGGAGCACGGGTGGAGAGTCCGAAATACCGCCGGATCGAAATATCTATGTCTCGAGGGTTTTGAGATGGTGTGGGAGTTAACGAATGAAGATCTTTACACAACTAATGTAGCATTTTTATTGTATGGAGATTTAGGTCAGCTCAGCACAAAAATCAAAGAACATGTATACATGTACAGACAAGAGAATAATCAGCTTATTTTTCAAAGAACAGTATTGCATCAGATAAATTTTATCGAGAATTTATAGAGGCAAAGTACAGAAAACCATTACTGTTATTATTACTAGCAAGTGTTAGACAGGAATAAATTATGGGTGAAGATAACGAGCCTACTGGCTTTGAGCATACGATGGTGAAAATCTAACCTCAATCACATGCGCAGAAGGAATCGTTGTCTCAGTACCACCCGGCTCACGCCGCCTACAATTCACTGCTCTAAGTAAAAGTCACTCATCAGTTACCTGATCTAGGGTATCCTAAACATCAAATCCCTGCCTAATCCTGCTTTTAGGCCACTCTCTAACATATGCCCTAAGGTATTATACTATAATTTTAAGGAAGGGTGTTGTGTATCCAAAATATCGATCTGAATTAATAAACAAATTAATTTTATTGATAAAGGATTATTTATATTGTGAATTAAAATTTTCAGTTATAGGAACCATTATTGACTTTCCGTCATGATATACACAGCAGAATCTTCAGAATGTAATCACATTAAACCACGATTATCTACGAACAACTGATAATAGTGAGGTCCTTGCGTTTCCATGCATCGACTAAATATTTGTGTGAGCGGCTCAAGAGTCTAGTAAGAAACTTTCTGGGGTTATAAAAGGAGAGTACCTACAGATAAAGAGGAAAATATTTTCAGTCTCATCACCAATTTCCTAATAGTCAATCAAAATATCTTGCTCTGGAGGAAAGGTACCTTCACTTAGGCTAAAGCGATCCTAATAATCTTACTGAATTTAAGCACTAAAGGATTTTACAGATTTAGAGGACTACTAGAATCATCAAAGAAGCAATTAGTATTTTCTCAAACAAAGTACAAAATACAGGGAGTTAATTTGAAATTTTATATGGTTGAGTGTGCGTAAAGAAAGAAAGTAGGTTGCTGAGACGCATAGAAATTAAATATTCTCAATGTCGTTATGCAGGAATTTGGAAAAATATATTGCCCAGGTATAATGCTAAATGAATTTATTGCACCATTAAAAGAGAATGTATTTAAAGATTACAACCACGATTAGAAGTATATACAAAATCTTAAAATCAGGAAAATACTTTAAACAGTATGCAGGTGGACGAAAAAAGGACTTAGCAGAATCAATAATTAATGATCCCGAGCAATGCGTAACTTCC